>ENA-ORSI01000695-ORSI01000695.1-human-gut-metagenome-genome-assembly--contig:-NODE-695-length-34602-cov-8.037369_pt1 | contig 34602 bp, 27 predicted proteins | sample MGYA00242187_ERZ509154 | MGnify/ENA primary metagenome ERZ509154 (study PRJEB26280, sample SAMEA2338627) | human gut metagenome | biome: human gut; feature: human-associated habitat; material: faeces...
TCACGAAAGTACAAATTTCTGAGCTCATGCGCAAGCATGCAGAGAAAGAAAATGGCCTACACGACCTGATGGAAATCATGCTTGAAAGCATGATGGTAACAGAACGGAGTGAGTTTCTGCATGAAAATCCTCAAAATAAGGGCAATGGCTATCGTTTTGGACATGCCTGTGACCAAGGAAGAAAATTGGAATTCCGTATTCCCGCGACCGTTATGGCAACTTTCATCCCCGGATACTTGCCATTCTTTGCAATCAGGAAGAGGAATTGACCGGTTGGCTGGAGTCTTATATACCAAAGGGCTGACGCAGGAACAGGTCGGAGATGTCTTTGAGCAGATTTACGGCCGGCACTATTCCAAGTCCAGCATCAGCCGGATGGCCGATAGCGTTCGTACCCAGGTAAACGCCTGGCTGGAGCGCAGTCTTGAGAGTTACTACCCGGTCATGTTCGTAGACTGTGTGCATATTAAGATTCACCGTAAACGTTCGGTATCCAGTGAAGCGTTCTATGTGGCATTGGCCGTTACAGAGGAAGGCCGCCGTGATGTGCTGGCTATATTCAATATTCCTACAGAGAGCGCAACAGGATGGAGTGATATCTTTGACACTTTAAAAGAAAGGGGTGTCCAAAAGACTGGGCTCATGGTTGCAGACGGTATTAAGGGGCTTGATGTCGTTGTGGGAGAGAAATTCCCCGGTACTCCGCTTCAGAGATGCGTAACCCATCTCAAACGCAATATGTTTGCCAAGGTCAGTCATGGAGACAAGGGTGCTTTGACTTCTGACCTGCGTGATATATTCCGTACCGGACAGCGCGATTACACCATTGAGATGGCATGGAAGAAATGGCAGGATATGTGTGAGAGGTGGGGTAAAGACTACCGGGCATTCAAACTCATGCGTAACAACGCCGACTACAAGGCATACATGACTTACTTGAACTATGCTCCGGAGATTCAGTCCATGATATATACCAATTGGATCGAGCGCCTCAACCGGGACTTCAGGAGAGTGACCAGAATGCGTACAGCCATGCCTGGCGAAGAATCAGTACTAACGCTCATGGGCAGTGTCGCCATGGAACACAAGGCTTTTGACCGGCTGCTACCCAACATAACCTGCGACAAGACTCTGTTTCCGGACTAATGGAATAGTTTTTTAGCAGAAAAGCTAGCCTGAAAGCAAAAAAGGAGTCGCCACCATGACGACTCCGGGATAGTTCTTGCTATCAGTATAAGCCTAGCCATGTTGCTGACAGGTTGCTCCTCAGCAGGACCCGTCCCTCGTCCAGCTACAACATAAAATTCACTTTTTTGATATGAAATACAAAATTGTCTATTAACTTTGTATCATCACTTCTAAGGCAAACTTGCCTCAGACACACTTTTTGAGACAGTATCATAAAATCTGCAAGTTTCTTAACCAAAAGATAAGAAAACTTGCAGATTCATCAAAGACTTTTATTGATTAAATTACTGAATACCAGTAGATAATAATCTTTTTAAGGGGCGACTAATTAGAATTTAGGGAAATTTCTTTTATTAATTAAATCACTTACAAATATAATAATGAAGCCTTATCTTAATCATTTATATTTAGATTTTATTCATATCTCATTGACTTTGCTGGATGTACACGTGAAACCAGAAAGCTTGGTGCTATAAGCACAAAAACACTTATAAGTAAAGTAGCAACATTAAGCAATATAATTAAAGGTAAATTAATTTCAACTGGTACGGTCTTAACATAATAAGTTGAAGGATCAAGAGAAACAATACCTGTCAGTTTTTGCAATAGAACTAGTCCCATACCAATAATATTTCCAATAATCATACCTTTCCCTATAATAAAAATAGCAAACCATAAAAAAGTTTTACGGACTATCGTATTCTTTGCACCAAGAGCTTTTAAAATACCTATCATACTTGCACGTTCAAGAATTATTATGAGTAATCCTGAAATCATTGTAAATCCAGCAACACATAGCATAAGTGCCAGAATTATCCAAACATTTAAATCTAAAAGATCAAGCCATGAAAAAATTTGTGGATTCGCCTCTTGAATTGTTTCTGAAGAATAGGCTTCTCCATAAGTATCAGTAGTTCTATTTACTTTAGAAATAAGAATATTTTCGACATTATTAATCTTATTGAAATCATTCACAATAAGTTCTGCACCTGTAACTTGTCCTGTGTCCCATCCATTAAGACGGGATGCAGTATAAAGATCGGTAAAACAGATTGTTTTATCATATTGTGTAAGGTTTGTTTGATAAACTCCTGATACAGTAAATCGTCTCATTCTGACATCATCATTATCAATAAAATATGCAAACACCTTATCACCAGTATTTATCTTGAGCATATCCGCCATAATCTTAGATATAACAATCTTATTATGGCTTTTATTGTCACTAAATGCAGGAATAGTACCACTTATCATATTATTGTGGATAAAAGCAGTATCGTATTCTGAAGCAATGCCCTTAAAAGCTATTCCCAGAAAATCGCTGTCTGTCTTCAATATGCCTTGTTTAATTGCATAACGTTGTACGTGCTTAACTCCATTAATGGATTTCAATACATTCATCATACTATCAGGCATAGCAATAGGCTTCTGTTCATAGCCATGTAACGTCATAAAGTTCGCAACAGTAATATGGGAACCAAAGCCTATAACTTTATCACGTATAGTATGCTTAAAACCTAAAACAATACATACAGAAATTATCATTACGGCTAACCCTACAGCAACACCTGCTGTTGCGATATGGATTGCCGGCTTACTAACTTTTTGCTGAGCGTTATTGTCTGAATAAATACGCTTTGCTATATATAATGGTAAATTCATTCTTCATCAACCCTCCCCGGATAAGTTTCAAGCGCTTTTCGTAATATAAAAAGCGCACGTATTAAATCTTCTTTTTTTAACACATATGCTATACGTACTTGATTATATCCGGCTCCAGGTGTTGTATAAAATCCTGACGCTGGAGCCATCATGACAGTTTCACCTTCATAATTAAATGTTTCCAAACACCAACGGCAAAACTTTTCACTATCATCTACAGGTAGTTTTGCAACAGTATAGAAAGCCCCCATGGGTATAGGTGAATAAACACCTGGTATACGATTAAGGCCATCAATAAGACATTTACGACGTTCCACATATTCGTCATATACGCTACGTGAATATTCTTCTGGCACATCAAGAGATGCTTCTGCTGCTATTTGTCCGATTAATGGCGGTGACAAACGGGCTTGACAAAATTTCATCACGGCTTGACGTACATCCAAGTTTTTTGTTATCAAGGCTCCAATACGTATTCCACACTCGCTATATCTTTTACTAACAGAGTCAATAAGAACTACATTTTGCTCAATACCTTCAAGATGACATGCACTGATATAAGGCGAACCTGTATATATATATTCACGATAAACTTCATCAGAAAAAAGATACAAGTCATACTTCTTAACCAAATCTCTAATCTGGTTCATTTCACGTCTTGTATACAAATATCCTGTAGGATTATTGGGGTTACAAATAAGTATTGCACGTGTACGATCATTTATCAACTCTTCAAATTTCTCAACTTTGGGTAAAGAAAATCCTTCATCTATAGTTGTTGCAATAGTCCTTATTTTTGCTCCAGCAGAAATAGCAAAAGCCATATAATTAGCATATGCAGGTTCAGGAACTATTATCTCATCTCCTGGATTTAGACACGACATGAAAGCAAAAAGAACCGCTTCACTTCCCCCACAAGTTATTATAATATCATCAGGACTTACATTAATGTTGTACTTTTTATAATAATTCACAAGCTTCTTTCTGTATCCAAGATATCCTTGTGATGGTGAATATTCAAGAATTTCTCTATCAATATTACGTATAGCGTCAATAGCAACTTTGGGTGTAGGCAAATCAGGCTGTCCTATATTAAGATGATATACTTTTATTCCGCGATTTTTAGCAGCTGTCGCTAACGGAGCTAATTTTCTTATTGGCGACTCCGGCATTTCTAATCCACGTACTGATATTTGAGGCATAATTTGATATTTTCTAACAAAATTAATATAAACTTTAATAAAAGACTAATCAACAATAAAATTTATTTCATCAGTCAATGTTGCAAGATTACTATCAGTTGAAAAAGTTCCATGATACACCAAAACGTAGCACTCTTCCATTCAAAGGATAATGAGGAACGAGGAAATATTCACCTGCACTTGCATTAACATGGCTCATCATAATGAAAAATCGCGTATGCTTTAGATGTAAATTGGCGTATACATTTACATAAGGATAATTCCCTATTTCAACATTATTCTCACCATTATCCTGTACGGTATATTGACCTAATGCCGGACTATAATCCAACGCTTTATACTTTGTAAAATAACGCAAATCAGCCCCGAGATTAACACTTAACACACGAGCGACCTTAAACTTAAAATATAAATTAGTGTATATATTTAACAGAGGAACAGGCAAGACTTCTTCGTTACTTGATTTCTGATATGTTATTTGATTTTCCCAATTAAGAGGACCAAATTTAAAATCCTGTGACAATTGCAAAGTGAATAAATTTATATTCCCTGAGCATTGCTTTACAGAAACCACATTCCCTGCCCGATTAAAATTATCGGTAATTGTATAACTTTGACTCAAATATGTATAATCTTTTAAATCATCAATAGCTACACGCAATGTAGTATGAGTACGCCTTAAAGAAAAGACACCTTCTATACGGGTACGTATTTCTTTACTAAGACCATCATTATCCCACCAAAAATGTTTTGAATGATAATGTCTATAATAAAATGTTGGGTTAAGGCGATAAAAAAACATCCGTGCAGCTAGAGTTACAGTATCATTAAACAGACGAAAATTAAGATCTGCGTTTGCATCAACTTTCAATTGTCCAGCGTCTTCACCTGCAAGCCATGCTTCAGCTGTAACATCATAATGCAACGTTGTTCCTTGTTTTTTTATTAATTGACCACCAACACTCAAATTATGTTCGTTATAGCTACTTGTTCCGCCTAAAGAATCAGGCAAACTAAAATGTCGTAAATCTGATGTAACAAAAGCTCTTAGTCCTGCTTTTGCCCATTTATTAAAACCTTCTAGCAATGCTATAGCAAATGTATTTTTTAATGAATAATGGTTAGTCTTGTCATAAATTGAATCCCCTTCAAACTTCTCATTAACAGGGAATGTATTTGCATAATAATTTTCAGGAGTTCTATATGCTTGATATATACGACGATAATTATCAAACTTTAAAGTATGTATAAAGCTTGTAACTGGCACGTATTCATCTTTCATCCATGCAGTATCCACATTAGCAACATTTTTATCGTCTATATGAACGTTAAGCAAACTATCTGCGGCTGTCTTATCAAGAACTATTCTATCGCTTGCTGTATTAGTCGTATCGGCAGGTTCATCACCAGCTATTATAGCATTGTCAGGACGCCCTGAAAATGTCTTTTTCTCATCATATGCATTTTCATCAAATTCACGTCCTTCCTTAATAGCTTTCTTCCGTGCCTCTTCTTTTGCCTTATTTGTTTCATTCTCCTTTTGAGAAGCTATTGCGAACTTTCGTGCAGCAATCTCTTCTTCTGTCATTTTTACTTTTCTATTAAATCCCAAATTATAGCGGTGTGTGAAAAATATGTGTTGATTATCATTACGATTCCAATTTTGTTCTAAAACGGTAGGTATCTCACTCTCCCTAAAATTATCATCAAATGCTTCAGGATGTGTTATGTACCTATCATCAGTTATACCACCATTTTCCGTCACTTTTTGGTGATTAGTTGATAATAAAATATGAGCATTATATCTGTCACCTAGATATGAGCCATACATAGTATAATTAAAATGCGACGTGCTCTGATTTTGATAATATCCACGGCCATAGATATAATCAAACTTAAAACCTACGCCTAACTTTTTACCTGCATTAACACCAAAAATTGCCTTAAAATGATCTTCACCATTTGTTCTATCACCACATTCATCATAAGAAATATTGGTAATCGGCGAAAGAGTGTTCGTAAAAAGGAATTTGTTGACAGGCGTCAAGAAATAATCATATGGTTGTGTGAATACAAACTGGGACGTTTCATCTCTATCTATAAAAATACGACTAATACGTGGCGCTCCTAAGTTTCCTGTAGTATTGTATTCTCCACGAAGGCCTGTTGTAAAAATTGAGTTCATATACATATGCTGCATTGTATCTGGTACAGCAGCCGTACGTTCCCCAAAACGTTCATCAATAGTCCAAACTTTCAATCCTTTTGGAATTTCTTTATTCCCAGATGAAAGTGTATCACTTTTTGAACTTTTATTTGATCCCGCTTGTGTAAACTCGCCCGTATCTGTTAACTGATTATAGTCTTGTGAATAGACCGATAAACAAAATAATATATACGTTATCCCTATTAATAGCCTTTTACTCATTTTATGAAGCGAAAAACACATTCAACAATTTTAAATAACATGGAAGACAATATTACGATTGTGCCAATTTGATGATCTACTTTAAAATAAATTACCATACCAATCAATGCTCCCAACATGAAAATAATATTTAATATATTACGAAGAAACATAAAGCGTTCACCTCGACTTCCATATTTCCCACAAGAATTAAATTTCTTGTTATTATCATCTGTATTTACAATCATTGCTTTTAAATAAAAATATCAAAAATAAGCTTATTTCAAAATATTTTCTTTAATTGTATTAAAAATATAATCTTTACGATCAATGGTCTTTCTTCTAAATTTTGCAGAACCAAGCAACAAACGTGTCTGTTTACGATTTAATGCATTTTCATCATTAATCCATTCTTCTGCTTTATACACATATCCACCTCTAACACGTTCTTCATCATAAACATATAATATACGTCCCATTGTAACCGTAAGATGGTTATCTTTACAATATGCGATTAAAGTATAATTAAATTTCGTTCTGTCTAAAGACAATAATTTATCTGTAAAAACGAGCCACTCTTTCATACTAGCAACTACAATATTGTCCTTTTTATTGATAAGTGAAATACGACTACCTTCAAGTTGATTTTCTGTTTTAGTTAAACTCGTAAAACAATCAAATATTATATCGTATATATCCTGAGCATTTTTCTTTGGGACATCAATATCTAAGCGCCATTCAACTTTTCCATCAACCTCAGGAACTGCTCCTTTTAAATATTTAGCTTCCGAATTCTCTTTATTATCAATAAATGTACTTGTGGTGACTTTATGATCTTCGGCATTAGGTGCTTCCCAAACACTCTGTGCCAAGCCAATCATTGGAATCAAATACATAGAAAGGATAAAAATCAGTTTCATACGAATATATATTTTTGCAAAATTAATAAATTAAAAGTTATAGGCGCAACAATAAGCATAATTTAACAACTAGAATTAGAATAGCAACAAATAATCACCGATATAAATTACTACATAATGTTTTTATAATTATCAATATTTACCATCAAGTATATTTTGCAGACGAATTAATTCATCTCGAAATTGTGCAGCCTGTATAAAGTCAAGATCTTTTGCCGCTTTTTTCATCATCCTTTGTGTATTTGCAATTGTTTTTAACAACTGATCTTTATTCATCTTGGTTACAATAGGATCCGCAGCAAATGCGACATGGTCTTCTTCAATATAAGCCTCATACTTTTTGTTTGCAACTGGCATATCAATAACACTAGCAGATCCCAATGTATCATGATTTATTACCTTAACAATTTGTTTAGGAGTAATATTATGCTCTTCGTTATATTTCAACTGCTTTTCGCGACGCCTTGCAGTTTCATCTATCGTCATCTGCATACTTGCAGTAATATGGTCAGCATACATAATTACTTTACCATTTACATTCCTCGCCGCTCGGCCTGCAGTTTGAGTCAACGATCTGTGTGAACGCAAAAAACCTTCTTTATCCGCATCCAGTATCGCGACAAGCGAGACTTCAGGCAAATCAAGCCCTTCACGCAATAAGTTCACTCCAACAAGAACGTCAAAAACGCCTTCACGTAAATCATTCATAATTTTCACTCTATCCAAAGTAGCGACATCACTGTGTATATAATTAGCTTTAACATCGTGATTAAGCAAATATTCAGTCAACTCTTCAGCCATACGCTTTGTCAATGTAGTAACCAACGTACGTTCATTTTTCCCATTACGTATAACAATCTCTTCCATGAGATCATCAATCTGATTTTCACTTGGTCTTACTTCTATTTCCGGATCCAACAATCCTGTTGGACGTATAACCTGCTCAACAACAACCCCTCCGGCTTCCTCCAATTCATAATCTGCAGGAGTTGCAGAAACATAAATTACCTGATGTATCATAGAGTGAAACTCTTCAAACTTTAATGGACGATTATCAAATGCTGCCGGCAGACGGAATCCATATTCAACCAGATTAGTCTTTCTCGCCCTATCGCCACCATACATCGCACTAATTTGAGGAACACTCACATGACTCTCATCTATCACCATCAGATAATCTGACGGAAAAAAATCCAAAAGACAATATGGTTTTTGTCCTGCTTCACGTCCATCAAAATATCGTGAATAATTTTCTATCCCCGAACAATGGCCCAATTCTTTTATCATTTCCATATCATACTCCACACGTTCCTTAATACGCTGAGCTTTAATATTATCCCCCAATTCATTAAAGTAATATATTTGCTTTAACAAATCATCTTGTATTTTACGTATAGCAAGTTCAGTTTGCTCTTTTGATGTTACAAAAATATTGGCAGGATAAATTTGATAATTATCAAAAGAAGCAATTCGATGAAAATCAATTGAATCTATTTCCTCAATACTATCAACCTCATCATCCCAAAATGAAATTCTAAGAACATAATCACTATAAGCCATAAATACATCAACAGTATCTCCTTTAACCCTAAAATTGCCTCTCTTGAGTTCTATGTCATTTCGAACATACAAAGCTCCTACGAGGCTACGCAAGAAGTCATTGCGATCTAAAATCTGGCCTCGCTTTAAAGATATTATACTTTTTGCCATTTCAACAGGTCCGCCCATACCATAAATACAGGAGACTGACGATACGACAATAACGTCTTTCCTTCCAGATAGCAATGCAGAAACAGCAGATAAACGTAACCGGTCTATTTCCTCATTAATAGCAAGATCTTTTTCAATATATGTATCCGTCTGTGGTAAATATGCTTCAGGCTGATAATAATCATAGTATGATACATAATACTCCACCGCATTATCAGGGAAAAAAGATTTCATTTCACTGTAAAGCTGAGCTGCAAGTGTCTTATTATGGCTTAAAATTAACGTTGGTTTATTTACATTGGCGATAACATTTGCAACCGTAAAAGTTTTACCCGATCCTGTTACTCCAAGTAACACTTGTGACTTTTCACCATTAAGTATCCCCTCTGTTAATTGCTTAATAGCTTCAGGTTGATCCCCTGTCGGCTTATAATTTGAGGTAAGCTTAAAACCTTTCATAAAACAATAAACACAATAAGAACATTAATAAATACACAACAATTCAAGATGCAAAAATACAAATATTACAAAGAAATCCCCTAATAAAGATATTTTTTCTTAAAAAGAAGTTCAAAACTTTGTTACTTAGTAGAATAATATGTACTTTTGCAAGCCAAATATTGAATTATGAAGAATAATATTATCATCTCCATATTTGCTGTCGTGTTGTTTTCTGGATGTGCACACGAATTCAATCAAGTATATAAGTCACAAGACTATAATTATAAGTATGAATATGCAAAAGAGTGTTTTGCGTATGGCAAATATACACAGGCAATTACTTTGCTTGAAGAACTTGTAACAATTCAAAAAGGAACAGACAATGCTGAAGAAAGTCTATATATGCTAGCAATGGCACAATTTTGTGACAAGGACTATGAAAGTGCTGCAATGACTTTTAAAAAATACTATAAGACATATCCCAAAGGTATTTATTCAGAAATGGCCTCATTCTACATTGGCGAAAGCCTGTTTATGAGTACACCGGAACCAAGATTAGATCAAACACAGACTGTAAATTCAATAGCAGCTTTTCAAGAATACTTGGATATATATCCAGAAGCCTCTTTAAAAGGTAAAGCACAGAAACGCCTTTTCGAATTACAGGATAAACTTGTAAAAAAAGAATTATATTCTGCACAATTATATTATAATTTAGGTACATATTTTGGTAATTGTACTAGTGGAGGAAGTAATTATGAAGCATGTATTATAACGGCACAAAACGCAATCAATGACTATCCATACAGTTCTTTGCGCGAAGACTTTGCTGTTTTAATAATGAAAAGTAAATTCGAATTGGCAGAACAAAGCATTGAATCAAAGAAAATAGACCGCTATCGAGATGCAGAAGACGAATGTTATGGATTCATTAATGAATATCCAGACTCAAAAAATAAGGCATTAGCAGAAAAATACATATCATCTTGTAAGAAATATACCAAAGAGAAATAAATATAACATAAAGAATATGGACTACAAAAAATCAAAAGCACCATCAAACACCGTAACCAGAAACATTATGGATTTATGTGATGAGACAGGCAATATTTACGAAAGTGTTGCTATAATCTCAAAACGTGCAAACCAAATTTCTGTAGAAATAAAACAAGATTTAAGTAAGAAGCTAGCAGAATTTGCTTCATACAATGATAGTTTAGAAGAGGTTTTTGAAAATAGAGAGCAAATAGAAATATCAAGATATTATGAAAAACTCCCTAAACCGACATTGTTAGCTACTCAAGAATTCATTGATGGCAATATATATTGGCGTGACGGTCAAAAAGACAATTTAAAAGATATGCAATGATACAAAGGAAACAAACTTTATTCCTTTTGGCAGCATTAATTTTAAATATAATCTGTCTATGCTTGCCGTTAGGACATTTTGTTGCAGATGGAAATATAAATTCCACATCTACAATGTTTAATTTGTGGATTACGATGCCGAATGGAAGTCATAATTATTCTGTATGGGCCCTTTTTGCAACTTTACTGATTACATGTCCGATTTCGCTGATTGCAATTTTTATGTATCACAACAGAATTGTACAAAGTCGGTTCTGTATATTTAACATATTATTAATCTTAGGATGGTATGCAGTTTACGCTGTGTTTGCAATAAATTTAACGGAATCTATAGGACATTACAAAATTTCCTTTACATCAATACTTCCACTTATAGCTGTTATTTTATATTTAATGGCAAGAAGAGCTATACTCGCAGATGAAGCATTAGTCAGAGCTGCAGATAGAATCAGATAGATGATATGATACCAGTAATATATTATCAATAATATAATGGCTGTCTCAAAGATAAATAATGAGGCAGCCATATTTATATGATACATATTTAATAACACTAAGTTTTAAAGTCTTTTTATATTTCTGCTTTTTATTTATAAATCAAACATTAAATTACCCTACAACATTGAGGCTATATAAAATGGATATACAAGATACAATATGCGCAATTGCAACAGCGAATGGTGGAGCTATAGGCATAATACGAATATCAGGACAAGATGCTATAAGCATCACTGATAAGATTTTTTATCCAGTGGGAAAAAAGTGTATGCCATTAAGTAAAAAGGCTGCGAATACCATAACCTATGGCCTAATAAAAAATAACGAAAAAGAAATCATTGACGAAGTTCTTGTAAGTATTTTCAGAGCACCGCATTCATATACAGGAGAAAATTCAGTAGAAATATCATGTCATGGGTCATCATATATATTGCAAAATATTATGCAATTATTAATCAAAAATGGATGCCGCTCAGCCGGCCCTGGTGAATATACACAAAGAGCCTTTCTTAACGGGAAGATGGACCTAAGTCAGGCAGAAGCTGTTGCAGATTTAATTTCTGCAACATCAGCAGCTACACACCGCATGGCAATAAATCAAATGCGTGGAGGCATCAGTAAAGAATTATCACTCTTACGTGATAAATTACTTCAACTTACATCTCTAATGGAACTTGAACTTGACTTCAGCGATCATGAAGAATTAGAATTTGCAGACCGTTCAGAACTTAAAGATATAGCTAATCAAATAGAAAAGGTAATAAGTCAACTAACAAATTCTTTCAATATGGGCAATGCCATAAAAAATGGAGTTCCTGTAGCTATCGTTGGAGAAACAAATGCAGGAAAATCAACATTATTGAATGCCTTACTAAATGAAGAACGTGCCATAGTAAGTGATCTCCATGGTACTACACGCGATGTTATTGAAGATACTATAAACCTTGAAGGAATAACATTCCGCTTTATTGATACAGCCGGCATACGTGAGACAACGGATGCTATTGAATCCCTTGGCATCAAACGTAGTTTCCAAAAATTAGAACAAGCAAATATAGTTCTATGGGTCATAGATGCTACTTGTGCAGAAAAGCAATATAAGCAACTATCTGAGCAAATTATACCAAGATGTAAAGACAAGCACCTTGTAATTATACTCAATAAGTTTGATTTACTTAATGAAAATATAAAGAAATCATTGGAAAACAATATAACCAATAAAGATACTGCGGACTGCTCATATATGTCAATATCAGATGGCATTCCATCAAAATATGTTACTATACCTCTATCTGCTAAAAACAAAGATGGGCTTTATGATTTACAACAACAACTAATTGACTTTACGATTACACCTGACATGTCTCAAAATAGTGTTGTTGTAAGCAACCTACGCCACTATGAGGCACTCAGTCATGCCCTTTCATCTATCCACCGTGTCCAAGAGGGCCTTAACACCCAACTTTCTGGTGATTTGATAAGTGAGGATCTTCGCCAATGTCTTTTTCACCTAACAGAAATTGTAGGTGGCGAAATAACCACAGATGAAGTATTAAGCAACATCTTCAAACATTTCTGCATCGGTAAGTAACATTCACTTAATTCACGCTTTTACACATATATTCTTGTCGCAATATTGAATAATATCAGCCTTTCAAATATGTATTAATACAAAACTTGAAAGGCTGATGCATCAAAATTTACGCGAAATTATACGGCATTATTCTCTTCAAAGATAGCCATTCTACGTTCTAAATCTTCCAACTGTCTGTCTTCAATAAATGAAGTGCAAACACGCAAACCATTTTGACAACTACCTGTTGTTACTAAACATATAGCACTAACGCCATAATACATAAGTTCATGTGCCAATTGCCCACCAGTCATACCTGGGTAACCAACAGTGAAATAAAAGCCATCAGCTATAGGTTCACTTAGATCTTTATCATATACAATGTAAAAGCCGTGATCTGTAAATATTTTTTTCAGTTTATGAGCTCTTTCACCATAAATACTTATATCCTTTCTAAAATCATATTCGCCATCACATGCTGCTTTAAACATCCCTGCCATCGCATATTGTGCACTATGACTTGTTCCTGAAGATAATGCATAAAGCATTCTTGTAGAAAAGACATAACCAAAGGAGAGTCCTTCATATCTTGCACCAAGATTATCATAATGACGATGGAACAACTTGTTACTGATACATGTCACTCCAATTCGTTCACCTGCATAACTAAACGCTTTACTTCCACTTATAAAAAGCATATAGTTATCCGTATATCTTGCAACCGTTGCCTGATAAGGAGGCTCAAACGGTACACTTAACTGCTTACGGAAATCCATGGTAAAGTAAGCCAAGTCTTCCATTATTATTGTATCATATTTAGTTGCAAGCTGACCAATAATACGCAATTCGTCATCATTAAAACAAATCCAAGATGGATTATTCGGGTTGCTATATACTATTGCACAAATATTACCCTTAGATAAATATCCCTCTAATTTTTGAGCAAGTTTGTCACCTCTAAAATCATAGACATCAAAAGTTTCATATTTGACACCCATGACCTGCAATTGCATCTTCTGAACAGGAAATCCCGGGTCAATAAATAATACGGTGTCTTTCTTAGGGTCACATTGTGAACATGTCAGGAAAGCTGCAAACGTACCTTGCATACTACCACATACAGGAACACAGCATTCCGGCATAATATCTATGCCAATAAAAGCTTTGACAAAACGTGATGCCTGTTTTTTCAATTCAGGGTATCCCTGAATATCGGGATATGTGTGTGCAATACCATTTTTTAAAGCTTCGATTTGTGCCTTAACACCTACTTCAGATGCAGGCAAGCCCGGTATACCCATTTCCAGCTTAATGAATTCCACACCAGACTCCTTTTCTACAGAAGCAGCAACAGACTTTACCTCACGTATCGTAGCCTTTTCGAAGTCCTGTATGCCCAAACTTCTTATTGTATTATCAACAAGAACCTTATCTATTGGTGTATTTTTCATATTTCAGATAATTTGAAATTCTATTTACTTTCACTTATTCCGATATTAAGAGCTTTAATATTCGCATTAACGACCTCTTCGCCTTTACGTGCAAACACTCTGCCCAAAGCAGCCTTTATCTCTTCGCATCCTATACCCAATGACTTTTGAGCAGCTCCTAATAATATCATATTAGCAGAACGCGGCACATTATTATCCTTTGCCAACTGCTCGATATCAATGAAAACGACATTATTCAGTTTTGAATATTCCTCCTTTATTTTATCCATATCAGGATAATTAGGAATATTGACAAAAGGAACACTTGACGTTATAATCCATCCCGTTTTCTTATTAAGATATGGAAGATATCGTAATGCCTCCATTGGTTCCATTGATATAATAACGTCAGCCTGACCTTCTGCAATCAAATCACTATTAATTGGTTCAGAAGATATACGCAAGTTGCTCTGCACGTCGCCACCACGTTGTGACATTCCGTGAACCTCTGCCTGCTTAATATAAAGTCCGTCCTTTATTGCAGCTTCACCAATAATTGTTGCGATTGAAAGAATACCCTGTCCTCCTACACCGCAAAGTATTATATCTGTTTTCATTTTGATTGATTTGCGTTTAACTTTTTTTCTCTTAAATGTCTCTGCAATGTCTGCATACATTCACGACATGGTATAATTACACTCAAGCCATGATAATTAATTTCCTCTCTCAGCATTTTTGTTATTTCAGGCATATTCTTTGGAAGAGGAACAACTGTTCTTAAATGTTCATTATTCAGTCCTAAGCCTTTACATATAGCTTCCAGCTTATTCGTTCCGGCAGAATCTTGTCCACCAGTCATGGCTGTTGTAAGATTGTCACTAATAATGACCGTTATATCTGCATTTTCGTTAATCGCATCAAGCAAGCCTGTCATGCCAGAGTGCGTAAATGTTGAATCGCCTATAACGGCAACTGCTGGCCATAAGCCGGCATCTGCTGCACCTTTAGCCATTGTTATACTTGCACCCATGTCTACTGTTGAATGCAAAGCTCTAAATGGCGGCAGAGCTCCTAACGTATAACATCCGATATCACCAAAGACTCTTGCATTTTCATAATCTTTCAAAACTTCATTAAGAGCAGAATAGACATCTCTATGGCCACATCCCTGACACAATGCAGGTGGACGAGGTGTTACATTTTCACTTGGAGCATAACATTCATCAACAGGAAGACCTAAAGCCTTCTTTACAAGATCAGGATTTAATTCTCCTGTACGCGGAAGTTCACCGGTAAGACGACCCTTTATTGTTGCATCGCCAGGCATTATGCCGCTAAGCATGTCTTCAATGAAAGGCTGTCCCTCTTCAATAACCAATACAGAATCGCACGCAGAAGTCATCTGTCTTATCAAATCCTTTGGCAATGGATATTGACTTATTTTTATTACAGGATTAGGACATCCCTGAGGATAACATTCATTCAAATAATTTATAGCAATTCCGCTTGCAATTATTCCTAAAGACTTGTCACTGCCATCAATATATTGATTATACTTACTATTCTTAGCGTCATTTTCCAGTTCTGGCTGCATCGAAGTAACTATATCATTCTTCCTGCGTGCCATAGCTGGCAATAAGATCCAATCAGCAGCCTTGGAATCATAATTGATATTATTCTGCTCTCTTGAATTATCACAGATCTCAACAACCGCACGACTATGAGCCATTCTGGTTGTAACTCGCATAAGAATAGGAAGATGTATTTTCTCACTATAATCAAAGGCATACCTTACCATGTCATATGCCTCTTGCTGGCAGCTCGGTTCAAAACATGGAATCATGGCAAACTTAGCATAGAACCTGCTATCTTGTTCATTTTGAGAAGAGTGCATTGAAGGATCATCTGCAACCAATACGACTACTCCTCCATTAACTCCAGTCATAGCAGAATTGACAAATGGGTCGGCACAAACATTAAGACCCACATGCTTCATACAAACAAGAGCACGCTTTCCCATAAACGACATACCGAGTGCTTCCTCCATAGCAGTCTTCTCGTTTGACGACCATCTGCGATGGATGTTGCGCTCCTTTGCCGTTTTAGAATTCTGAATATACTCTGTTATTTCTGTAGAAGGTGTACCAGGATAGGCATACACCCCACTAAGACCTGCGTCTATCGCGCCTTGCGCAATAGCCTCATCTCCTAATAAGAGTTTTTTCATAATATCAGATTTAATTTAACAAGATTGGTTATTAAAATGATAATTTTATTTAACAGTCACCTTTAATGGTGAATGAAGTGCTTTCAGGTACTCTTTAGAACGTAAGTTCCATTCATTAAATGTGCGAACATCATTCTTACTCCATGCAGAGCCGAAATAATATGTATATTTCTCATTTGGCTGATATGTAATAAGCCCTACTCCATGTCCGGCATTTCCATTAACAGGATTATCATACATCATTTTTTTTGTTGCCTTAACACCATTAGGGAACAACACTCCAACATAAATCTGGAAATTTTGTTTTGCCGGATTATCTGTAGGATCTGCATAAAGCACATAATTATCTCCACAAGCTACACTCTTAGTGTCTTCACTATGAAGTACAACTCCAGCCACCATATCACAAGGCTTAGTAAGTCCTTCGTACCATACGGTCATTTTATTATAGTTGCTACCTTTATCAAGGCTTATAATACGATGTTCAACAACATTCTTGTCACTTCCTATAGAAAATGGGTTGTAATCAAGCTGGACTGTAAAGCGCAAAGGTCCATTATCCAATATTTTATATGTCTTATAACAATAAGGTAAGACCATCTCCCCTCCAGACAAAAGCGCAGGAGCGCCACAACCCAACGTCGGACCAACCTTATAGCAGTCAAGTCCGTATCCATGGTCAAAGTGATATGTTGTTGCCTCTTCCATTTCATGAGCTTCTTCTGTCTTTCCTGCTTTCTTTAACTCTTCAATCTTAGCATGGTTTGAAAGTTCTGTTACATACCTCTTATCAACCTCCAAATCCGGCGTATTTTTAACCCATACATCTATTCCAAAAGCCTTTTCACCTGTACGCTGTAAGGCAGGACCATAAGCACGATAAGCAGTACGGTCATTTTCCCATGCAATGTCATCTACACGCTCGGGATATTGCTTACCACAAACAATGGTCTTCATTTCTTTAGGAGTTCCTGGAGTAATAGTAAAATCTGCTGACCCTGCAGGTCGCACACTGGCATCAATCAACAACTTTCCATCATATGAAATCTGGTACGCTACCTGCTGTCCCAATGCATTCTTTACAATAAAACTTTCTCCATTCTTTATTCCTAATTTCGAATAAACATCTTTGAGCTCAACCTCTATAAGCTCTTGACGCTGAACGTCATATGGATTTGTAACTGTCACAGTAACATTATCTGCCATCGCTGACAACGGCATTGCAAACATAAATAAAGATAATACCCTAAAGTTTTTCAAAAAGTTCATACGATATAGTTTTATTTTAGTTTATTATATTCATACATTTATTCTCATTTGAGATTTTTGATGAAGAATTGAGCAATCTGCCTATAGATATGATTACGCGTATTACCTCCGTATATACTATGATTACGGTTTGTGTAAACATTCATCTTAAAATCTTTGTCTGCCTGCACGAGTGCCTCTGTATATTCAAACACATTCTGTGGATGAACATTGTCATCAGCCAAACCTTGACAAATAAGCAGTTCGCCATGCAGGTTTGCAGCACGCTTAATCGGATTTACATCATATCCAGAAGGATTCTCTTTTGGAGTACGCATATATCTCTCAGTATAAACCGTATCATAAAATCTCCAGTCTGTAGGAGGTGCAACAGCAACTCCTGCCTTGAAGACTTTACGTCCTTCACTCATGCTCATTAATGTATTGAATCCACCAAAGCTCCATCCCCATATTCCGATATTATTTTTATCGACATAGGGCAATGAGCCTAAATATATGGCAGTTTCAACCTGGTCTTTAGATTCAAGATCACCTATTTTCAGATAAGTACATTTTTCGAAATCTGCACCACGCGCTCCTGTACCTCTGCCGTCAACACAGACAAGAATAAATCCTTGCTGCACCAAATATTGGTCAAGCAAAGCGCCCTGCCCCATTGAACCTATATTCCATGAGTTGACAACCTGCTGACTGCCGGGACCACTATATTGCCACATAATTACAGGATATTTCTTACTTGCATCAAAATTAGCAGGTTTAATCATAACACCATTCAGCTGAACACCTTCAGATGTCTTGAAGCTAAAAAATTCTTTTGAAGGCAAATCATATTCAGCAAGAGTTTTCTTCAACTCGCTATTAGTAATCAATGATACGGTTTCTTTGCCTGAATTATTAAAGATACCATATTCATATGGTGTATTTCTGTCGCTCCACTGATTTACAAAATATTTATAATCAGCACTAAACACAGCTATATTCCAACCATCGCGTGAAGTCAGACATTCAGTCTTGCCATTTTTATAAGTAACATAAACCTCACGATTCATAGGATTTTTGCCTGCAGCCTGATAGTATGTAGCACCGGTCTGCTCGTCGTATCCATAAACATCTGTTACATCATACTGGCCGTCAGTCACCTTACGCAGCAACTGCCCGTTCATATTGTAAAGATATAATTGCATATAACCATTTCGGTCACTTGGCATTAATATATGATTAGAAGAAATCAATATATTAGCCATTGCTTCTTCTTTCACATACTTTGGCACAGATTCCTTTATCAGCAACTTGCATACTGTACTTCTCGGATTAGCCCCATACAGACAGAGCTGATCCTGATGTCTGTTCATTGTGTAAACAATTATCTTTTGCGGATCTGAAGTTGCCTTTATACGGGGTATATATCCGTCTTTGTCCATCTGCAGCTGCATGGTGCGTGTCTGACGCGACTGAATATCATAGCTCAGAACAGAAACAGTTGAATTTTCCTGACCTGCTTTTGGATATTTATACGAATATAGCCCTGGATACTCTGAATACTCTGTCATTTCCGGCTCAAGCCCTTTAAACATTTGTAAAGAATATGTAGGCACATCCTTTTCATCAAAACGAATCCAGCAAAGCATACTTCCGTCGGCATTAAATGTAAGTGCAGAATTAAATCCGAACTCTTCTTCATAAACCCAATCCGGCACTCCATTAATAACCTCATTACGCTTGCCGTCTTTAGTAACCTGACTCTCCGAATTGCCATAAAGCAGCTTAACAAGATAAATATTATTGTCACGTACAAAAGCTACTTTCATTCCATCCGGCGACCATACAGGCGACTGCTGCTGGCCGTTATCCGAAAGTTTTTCCAACTTACGGTCTGCAATATTATAAATATAATAATCAGCAGTATAAGACCTGCGATAAATCTTCTTAGAGTTAGTCTGAACCAACATCTTCTTCCCGTCAGGGCTCATTATATAATTTTCAAGCTTGTCAATTTTTTCACCGACAGTATTGTTAACGTCAAACAACACACTTACTTGCTTTCCAGTCTTATAAGAATATTTTATTATTCTCTTCCCGTCCTTGCTTATCATAGCATAGCAGTCTCCGTCTGACATGGGGCTGACAGCACTAAGATATTCAGCAGCAAAAGTTTTGCCTGCAACATCTTTTAAAGAAAGCAGATTTCCAGAAATCATATTACTAGCAGCAAACAATAAAGCCGCACACATAATAAAAAGTCTTTTCATTGTATTTTATAAATTATTTTGAGCACAAAGATACATAATTTTCACTACATTTGCATCTCAATTGATTTAAAAGATATTAATGCCGTATGGCAAAAATTTAAGCGTAATTATACAATGCAAGATTTAAATAAAAAAACGACATTACCTTATAATGATTTTGGCAGCTGGATAAGATCTATTTTCCCGTTCAAAATACAAAAGATTTCTGTTGATGCAGGCTTCTCATGCCCCAACCGGGACGGCAGAATCAGCTACGGCGGATGTGCCTTTTGCAACAACAGCACATTCAATCCTGCTTATTGCGACAAGAACAAAACTATTAAGGAGCAGCTTGAAAAAGGAAAGATGTTTTTTCGCAACAAATATCCCGAAATGCGCTATTTGGCATACTTTCAGGCATACACAAACACGTATGGGAATATAGAGCAGCTTAAAAGGTTGTATGAAGAAGCGCTAAATACAGAGGATGTCGTAGGCATTGTTATTGGCACTCGACCAGACTGTATTAACAGCGAAATACTTGATTACCTTCAAAGCCTTTCACGGCAAACGTTTGTTATTGTTGAATACGGCATTGAATCAGCCAACAACGATACACTTAAACGCATAAACAGAGGACACACTTTTGAATGTTCAAGAAATGCAATTGAGGAAACGACTTCAAGAGGCATAATAACCGGAGGGCATATAATATTAGGACTTCCTGGAGAAGATACAAATGAAAATATAAAACAAGCATCACTTATATCCCAAACAAGCTTAAACATAATAAAAATACATCAGTTGCAGATAATACGGGGAACAAAACTTGAAAACGAATACTACCAAGGAGGAATCCACACCTATAACGTAGACGAATACATAGAATTGCTTGCAAAATATATACAACATCTTCGAAGTAATATAATAATAGACAGATTCACATCACAATCTCCTAAAGATTTGCTGATAGCGCCAGACTGGGGATTAAAAAATTACGAATTTACAAATAAGTTTGTCAACTATCTAAAGAAGAACAATATATACCAAGGACAACTTTGGGGTAAAAATAACAAATATAATCAGCAATAACCTTATCGCTAAAATGCGAACAAATTAATTGCACACTTTCATCTTTCTTTACAAAATTCAGAAATTTAAGGCTTTATGCGTAAAGTATTTCCATAAAAGATTAAGAATTATGAGAAATTAACCTCAGAAACACACTAAAGACGTAATCAACTCATAATCAACACTTTAAGCTGAATTATTATATCAATAATGCAATTCAAGATAATGTCTTACATATAAAATCCAGCTAAAATACGCATGTTTTTGGAGACAAAAACATAAGAATTTGTCTCCAAAACCAATGCTTTTATTGATTGAAAGTGCATATAAAAAGTGTTTGAGAGAAGAATGAGGAAAGTTTACTGGTTATCAGTTACTTTCCTCATTTGTGTTAAAAGTGGCGAGGACAGACGAAGACGGGAATACGACAAGATGAGACAGAGGAACGTTACCTATCCGTAACCTATACCCCAAATGGGGAATGTTGAGGTTCGGAAGAATAAGGAAGGTTACGAATTGAATTTGAATACTCTGATTTATAATGAGTTACTGATGAGTAACGTAAGATTTTTGGTTACGAACCAAATTTGCCGTGTTCTGCCGTGAAATGCGTAGCAAGAAAAGACTCTTCATGTATTAATTTTGAACGCAAAAAAGAATGACGTTATGAAGAGTACATTTTCAATTATCTTCTACCTCAAAAGACAGGTAGTAAAGAAAGATGGTACTGTTCCAGTTATGGGACGTATCACAGTGGACGGAACACAGTCGCAGTTTAGTTGCAAGACAACTGCCAATCCAAATTTGTGGGACACCAAGGGCGGACGCATGATAGGTAAGAGTATGCAGGCTTTGGAAGTGAACCGCAAATTGGACAAGATGCGTGTGAGTATCAGTAAGCATTATCAGGAGATTATGGACAGGGACAACTTCGTCACTGCCGACAAGGTAAAGAATGCCTTTCTTGGTTTGGAGTATCGTTGCCATACACTGATGAAAGTCTATTCTCAAAGCCGTGATGAAATGGAAAAGCAATATAAGGCTGGCATGAAATCTTTGAGTACATACACGAAGTATAGAATCGGGTGTGCCTATGTGGGCGAGTTCTTGCAGACGCATTACCATGTGAAGGATATTTCTCTGAAAGAGTTATCGCTGCCTTTTATCACAGACTACGAGACTTTTCTCAGAACCGACAAGCACTTGAAGATAAACTCTGCGATGGTGTTTGTCCGCAATCTCCGTGCAATGGTATTCCGTGCCATAGATAATGAATGGCTCGTAAAAGACCCATTCAGACGATATGAGTACAAGGAAGAAGAGACCACAAGAGAGTTTCTGAGCAAAGAAGAGATTCACCTGTTGATGGAGACACCTATCACAAGAAAGAAGATGAGTATGGTGCGTGACTTGTTCCTGTTCTGTTGTTTTACAGGTCTCGCTTTCATTGACCTGTACAACTTGAAGGAAGAGAACATCAAGGAATTTTTCGATGAAGGTGAATGGATTGTTATCCATCGACAGAAGACAGGAACGGAAGCCAACATCAAGTTGCTTGATTATCCCAAGCAAATTATGGAAAAATACCGTGGATTGTGTGAAGACGGCAGGGTGTTTCCAGTACCCAACTACCAAAGTTGTATGGATTCGCTCAAAAGACTGGGCAAAAAATGTGGTATCACCAAGCCGCTGTCCTGGCACATGAGCCGTCATTCGTTCGCAACCTCGGTTTGCCTCTCCAACGGAGTCCCAATAGAAACCGTGAGTTCAATGCTTGGTCACAAGGACATAAAGACAACCCAGGTATATGCCAAGATTACCAAGGAGAAATTGAGCAAAGACGTGGAAAAGTTGTCTCAGCAGATTAATAACATTGAGGAATTCACGTTTGGAAATGTTTGCAACGATAATACTAACACTATAAATGGCAGAGTATGAAACGACAAGTGATAACAATACAAGAAGATATGGTCATCTACGCCCCACATCATGGTGAGGTGTGGATGACAGTTTGGGAGATTGCCGAACTGTTGAATGTAACAGGGACAGCAGTGAAGAATACCATCAAGCGCATTTGGAAACAAAGTGTGCTGAAAGACTTCCAGCATTCTCAATACATCAAACTTGAAAATGGATATTCTGCGCATGTCTATGATATAGAAGTGATTATCGCCATAGCACTTCAAATGGATACATACCAAGCCTTGTTGTTCAGACAATGGTTTATCAGTAAGGTTGTGAACCGCAAGGATTGCCAAGCAGAGCAAGTAAAACACGAGTATCCGATGATTATTGTGATGAACGGAACGATGCCAAGAGGTGCAAGTTAGAATCTCTCATCTTTTAATAAGATTCCTACACCTTTATAATATAATAGCGTACAGAGGAAACGATTTTTGTCGTTGTACCCTGTACGCTATTTTTGTTTCGCTATTATGAAGCAGTACCCTCCCCTTGTGAAACAGTGCCGTCGATTATCGGCTTGCGGTAATTACCAGTGAGAAGTGCTTGTATCTCGGATTCCGGATAGAGGGTCTTGCCACATAATATAATGTAGGGCAAGATGCCTTGTTTGCGATATTCCTGCAAGGTACGGCGACTAAGCTTCAGGAGCTCGGAGAGTTCCTTGTCGGTGAGGTATCGCTCCCCGTCCAAAGGTGGGCTGTAGGACTCGATGAATGAGGATAGCCAGTTGTTGGCTTTCTTCAAGGATTGCATGGCGGTGTCTATCGACTTGCTCTCATGCGTAAGAAGTTGGTTCATGTTCATTGTTTACAATTTGGATTAAGTGGTGAATATAAGATGTGTTGGCTCGCCCAGGGTAAAGTTTTTGGCTTTGCCTTGGGCGAGTTTGGCTTTACGCTATACCGATTTGATTCTGGCGATAAGCGGAACGATGGCTTTGACCTCTTCGGGGCAGTAATAGAATTGGCGACCTATCTGGGTATGCCCCAAGAAACGGCGGTCACGAAGTTTTTGTAAGGTGCGCTGGCTGATGCGAAGTTGCTGGCAGACCTCATGACCTGTAAGCCATTTGTTCAGACGCTTGCCGTTAGCCTTATGCTTCAGCAACTCAACTTTCTTTACCAAGGCATCGTATCTTGCCATCATCAAGTCGAATGCCTTCTTTTCCATTGTTACTACTTCCATATTCTCTGTTTTATTGGTTCAACAAATTCGGGTGCAAAGTTAATGTGTGTATGTTGAAAAACAATGAAAATGAATAACTGTGGCAGTGCTTTTCTGGGGTTTGCCGACCGCTTGGCAAGAAAAATCAAGAAAATTATACGTGGGTCATTAATGAGTTGTTAAACGGGTATTTCTCAAATGCTTAATTTTGCCGCCGAGAAATAAAAACAACGAATTATATAACATTTCAAACGGAATTAGAATGGAAGTAATAACAATGGAAAGTGCAGCCTTCAAAAAGCTGACAGAACAGTTGACAGAAATAGTCCAGTACGTGCGATTGGCAAAAATGGCATTTCAAGAGAACTTTACGGGTAAGGGATTGAAGCCGATGTTGACCAATGACGATGCAGCTAAGATGCTTGGTGTGAGCAAGCGCACCTTGCAGCGAATGCGCTCAGAGAACCGCATTGATTTTATTAAAATTGGCAATCAATGCCGATACCAAGTTGAAGCCATTGAAAGAATGGTTGAGGAACGAACAATAACAAAGGAAACATGAGCATGGAAGATGGAACATTGAGAAAACTGGAGTTATATCTCCATGACCTACACAAAAAGATAGACGGCATCTACGACATGCTGATGTTGAGACACGAACGAGAGACGGAGCAAAAAGGAAGTTCTGCCATCAATGAAAAATTGCTCGACAACCAAGATCTCTGCCTCTTATTTCAAATCTCCCCTCGTTCCCTTCAACGCTATCGTAGTCTGGGAGTGCTTCCCTACAAGCGTTTGGGGCAGAAAACCTACTACACGGAAGAGGATGTGATGCAGTTTGTAGAGAATAATGTCAAAGAATTCAAGAAAGAGAATGTGGAGCATTACTTGACTCGCATTCATCAGAAATTCAAATAACAACAGTATTCACCATTAAAAATTTACAATTATGGTACAAAAGAAAAAGAGTGATGAACAGGACGTGCTGGTAGTCCGTGACGAGAAGACGGGCGAAATCAGCGTCGTCGCCGGACTCAGCAGAGACGGCACCCCGAAGCGAGCGCCCGCCAAGGCGGAGAACACGCCCGATTTCCTGCGTTTCGACCGCAACAGCGATATGATGGACAGTTTCTTTAGAAACTTCTACCGCCAGTGCAAGGAGCCAAGCCGATTCGGATTCTACCGCATAGCGGCAGACCAGGTGGAAAACCTGCTTGGCGTGATGCAGGAGTTGCTGAAAGATCCGGAGGCTAACAAGGAGATTCTTTCCGCCCACAAGGTTGACACCTCAAATTATGAGAAAGAGGCAAAGCAATCGGAAGGTCAGGCGAAAGAAACCGCATCATCGGACGATGCGTCCAAGACGCAAGCTAACACAGAAAAAGAGAATGTATCATCTGAACAAACCAACGAAAAAGAGAACGACATGGAACAGAAACCAGAACAGACCGCAACCGAACAGCAGGCACAGACCGCTCCGGGTGTAAAGCAGAACCTCATCAGTGGTAACGATGTGAACCTGCAGGAACTTGGTGCCAAATATGGCATAGACTTCAACAGTATGAATGAGAAGGATATGAAAGCCCTGCTCAACTACGGCAAGACGGGGCTTGTGATTGTTAAGCCGACCTTCGGCGGTGAACAGATAGAGATACAGGCCCGTCTGTCATTCCGCAAGGACGATAACGACCAGTTGCAACTCGTGCCACATTTCGTGCGCAACGAGCCTAAACTCGATGTCGCTTACAAAGGCTATACATTCACTCCAGAGGACAAGAAGAACCTGTTGCAGAACGGCAATCTCGGAAAGGTAGTGGATTTCCCCGACAAGAATACAGGTGAACTGCGTCCTCATTTCATCAGTATCGACCGTCTCACCAATGAGATTGTTGACATCCCTACCAACAAGGTGCGCATACCCGATACCATCGGCAAGACACCTATTACCAAGGACGACAAGAGGGTGCTCTACTCAGGTATTCCGCTTCGCAAGGAGATTGAGCTTTCCAACGGGCGCAAGTTTACACCGCTGTTGCAGGTGAATGTGGAACAGCGTGGCGTGGAGTTCGTGCCTGGCAGCACAAGACAGGCGCAAGGTCAGAAACAGAATGGAGACAAGAAGCAAACCGCTGACAAGCAGGAGCAGAAGGCAGAAGGTGATGCGGGCGGCCAGAAGAAGCAGCAAGATCCCAACCACTGGCTCAATGAGGACGGAACCATCCGCCGACTCAACACCTATTTCAAGAAGGAACTGACCGAGCAGCAGAAGGACGACTATGTGGCAGGCAAGACCATCGAGATCAAGGAAGTGCCCAACAAGAACGGCAGCGGTACCTATACCGCCTACGTGAAGTTCGACTTCGACAAGATGCAGCCACGTTCCTACCGCAACAATCCAGACCTCAAACAGGCGAAGGAACAGATTCCGACCAACGAGAACAAGGTACAAGTCGCCGTCAACGAGCAGGGCAAGACCCATGAGGCGACCAAGCACACCAAGGATCCGCTGAGTCCGGGACAGTCTGCGCCAAAGAACGAAAAGCAGCAGAAGGAACAGAACGCCGAGGAACAGAAGCCAAAGAGAAAGGCAAGAAGCGTGAAGATGTAGTTGCCGCCACTTGATCCACAGAGTTAATCATCCATCATAACAACCGACATCTGCTACCGTCTATCCCACGGTTGCGGATGTCACAAAAACAACAGACAATGAAGACAATCATCGCAGAGAAACCAAGCGTAGCCAAGGAAATCGCCCACATTGTGGGAGCTGACAAGCGTGAGGAAGGCTATATGCAGGGCAATGGCTATTTTGTGACATGGGCATTCGGACATTTAGTGCAGCCAGCCATGCCGGAAACCTACGGCATGAAGGGATTCCATGCAGAGAATCTGCCTGTGATTCCCGACCCGTTCGTTCTTGTTCCCCGACAAGTCAAGACAGAGAACGGCTACAAACCAGATGCAGGTGTGCTTGCCCAGATTAAAATTATCGGCAAGCTGTTTGACAGCAGTGAGCGCATTATCGTAGCAACCGATGCCGGACGTGAGGGAGAGTTGATTTTCCGATACCTCTATGCGTATCTCGGTTGCAGGAAACCTTTCGACCGTCTCTGGATCAGTTCGCTTACAGATACCGCCATCCGTGAGGGACTCCAGAACCTCAGGGACGGCAAGGAGTATGACAATCTCTATCATGCAGCCAAGGCACGAAGTGAGGCAGACTGGCTCGTCGGCATCAACGGCACGCAGGCCCTGACGATAGCCGCAGGACGTGGCACCTATTCCGTAGGTCGTGTGCAGACTCCGACCCTTGGCATGGTGTGCGAACGCTATTGGGAACACAAGCGTTTCGAGTCGAAACCGTTCTGGCAGGTACACTTCGGTGTGGTTGATACAGACAGTGGCAATATACTGAAGTTCACATCTGCCAACCGATGGGCAGACAAAGGCACCGCAACCGATATATATAATAAGGTGAAAGATACCGGTTCTGCCATCATCACAAAGGTCGCAACCAAGCGAAAGGTGGAGAAGGCACCGCTCCTTTACGATCTCACCACCTTGCAGAAAGAAGCCAACTCCCAGCATGGCTTCACGGCAGAGCATACACTCTCCATCGCCCAGAAACTCTACGAGGCAAAGTTCATCACCTATCCAAGAACATCAAGCCGCTATATTTCGGATGATGTATTTGCCACCCTTCCCAAACTCTTCAAGAATCTGGAGAATCATTCGGAATATGGAGAGAAAGTGAAATTCTTGCCTGGCAGTGAGGACTATAGCAAGAACAGCGTGAATGCCGCCAAGGTGACCGACCACCATGCCCTGCTCATCACAGAAAATGCAGCCATTGGTCTTTTCAAGGACGAGAAGATCGTTTATGACATGATATTGTGCCGGATGATTGAAGCGTTCTCGGCAGACTGCATCAAGGACATCACATCAGTAACGGCGCAAGTGGATCATGAAGTTGAGTTTGGCATCAGTGGCTCCATCATCCGACAGACTGGCTGGCGAACGTTGTCGCTCAAGGAAAAGAACAAAAGGCAGGACAAGGATGCAGACGCAACAGACAATGAGGTCAAGGATCAAGTCATTCCCAACTGGCAAGAAGGACAGCATATCACTCTTTCTGGCTGCACCATCACGGAGGGCAAGACCAAACCAAAGCCATTGCATACGGAATCCACATTGCTTGCAGCAATGGAGACCGCAGGCAAAGAGATAGAAGATGATACGATGCGCCAGGCAATGAAGGACAGCGGTATTGGCACACCTGCCACACGTGCCGCCATCATCGAAACCCTGCTCAAACGAGAGTATATGGTGCGCCAGCAGAAGAAACTTGTGCCGACGGAAAAAGGACTCGCCCTGCATTCCGTGGTGAAGAACATGGCGATTGCCAATGTGGAGATGACGGGCAAATGGGAGGCGGAACTTGCCAAGATTGAACGAGGTGAAGCAAGTGCAGACGGGTTCACACATAGTATCGAAGGCTATACCCGTGAAATCACTGCGGAATTGTTAGGTTGTGACAGACTTTTCAGCCACAAGGATTCCGGCTGCCAATGTCCTAAATGCAAGCAAGGTACCATGCAGTTCTTCGGAAAGGTAGTAAGATGCAGCAACAAGGAGTGCGGTATGCCAGTGTTCAAGCAGGTAGCAGGAAAGTTGCTCACTGATTCCGACATCACCGACTTGCTCACCAAGGGCAAGACCAGAACGCTCAATGGTTTCACCAGCAAGCAAGGCAAATCATTCTCCGCAGCCATTGCCTTTGACGAGAATTTCAACACGAAATTCGTCTTTGCAGAGCACAAAACAGCAGAAAAGCGAGGAAATGTGAAGAGATACAAGAAATAGTTTGTACCTTTGCCACCGAAACATGGTTCATAAATGGTGTCTTGATTCAGGATGCTTTTATTTACTGTGGATTAAGTGGCGGCACTCGGAGGGATACCGAGTGCCTTTTTCTTGCTTTCAACTAACATCAACCGCCATCCACGGTTTATTATTCACCACTTAATCCATTCAACAGACAAATGAACAGAAAGAAACAGGCACAGACAGAGCTGTCCTATTACGGACTGTATCTCTTGAACCATCTCAGAGAGAACCGTTTTCCACAAGCCAACGATGCGGACTTTATCCGCGAACGTGCAGACCATGCCGCAGAGGTATATGAGCAGGCACGGCGTGATGCCCTCTTTGCCGATGCGGCACAAGAACTTGCCATGGCAGCATTGCTGAAAGGTCTCCGCTTTTCCAAGTACGGCATCCTGTACGATGTTGTTGACAGTGAGTTTCCCCTGGAGGTAGCAGTAGAAGACCAGGAAGCGTTTGTCAATCACCTCCTGCCTTTGGTTGATAACGTGTATTCCATTTACGACCTCACCGATGACGATTTTGCCCAGTCACCGGACTACGAGCAGCTCTACACAGAGTTGACTGGAGCCGTAGCCCTTTTCATAGAGTCAAATGGCGTACAATAGAAAACAACGGCTGAACGACAACATCAAGGCGATAGAGACGGCATTCATCCTTGACAGGGAACAGCGCACGCCGACCGCCCGTGAGCGTCTCCTTCTGGAGCGTTACTGCGGATTCGGGGGATTGAAGTGCATCCTGAACCCTGCCAGGGAACTGGCGGATGCCGTCCATTGGGCAAAATCAGACCTTGAATTGTTTGCTCCAACAGTGGAGCTGCATAGACTTATCCGTGAAAACAGCAAGAATGAAAGCGAGTACAAACAGTTGATGGACAGTCTGAAACAGTCTGTCCTCACGGCATTCTACACGCCGTCAGCCGTTACAGAGGCTCTGACGGATGTATTGAAAGAGCATCAGATTATCCCCGAAAAGGTTCTTGAACCCTCGGCAGGCATCGGTGCCTTTGTCGATTCCGTCTTGGATAACAATCCCAAGGCAGACATTATGGCATTTGAAAAAGACCTGCTTACGGGAAAGATACTTCGCCATCTACACCCGGAGCAGAAAGTGCGCATAGAGGGATTCGAGAAGATAGAAAAGCCTTTCAATGACTACTTCGACCTCGCCATCTCAAATATTCCCTTTGGCGATGTTGCCGTGTTTGATCCGTCCTATACAGCCATGAAAGGCATGAGGGCACTTGTCACCAGACGCATACACAACTACTTCTTTGTCAAGGCTCTTGATACGGTAAGGGACGGCGGGTTAGTTGCCTTCATCACCTCACAAGGCGTATTGAATGCCAAAAACAACAGTGCCGCGCGTTTTATGATGCTCTATCATGCAGATCTCGTGTCAGCGATTCGTCTTCCCAACAATCTGTTCACGGAAAATGCCAATACGGAAGTGGGCAGTGACCTCATCATCCTCCAGAAAAACAGCCAAAAGGAGTCGCTGCGAGGAGACGACAACCTGCTTGATACCGTCTATAATGACGAGAACCGCATTCCGACAAACAACTACTTTCTGGAGCATCCGGAACGCATTATCCATACAACAGCAAAGTTGGATACTGACCCGTTCGGCAAACCTGCAATGATATACACGCATGAGGATGGTGTGGAAGGCATTGCAGAGGATTTGCGAAAGATGCTCCATGAAGACTTTAAGAAGAACCTCAAATTGAACCGATACTTGGGGATAGAGGAAACAAAGGCTGAGGAAGTTAAGGAGGTAGAAGAAACAGAAAAGATAGAAAAAACAGAGAAGATGAAGCCTTCCTTTGAGAAAAAGCAGAACGATAAGGTAGTATCCTTGCAAAAGCAGGAAAAGCCTACTGATGATGCAGAGCTAACCCAAAAGTCCAATCATCAGCAGCCACCAGTCCAAATGACTCTGTTTGACCTTTGGGGAATGGAAGAAGAAAACCGTCAGGCTGTACATTCAACGAAGAAGAAAGCAGAGGTAACAGTGGGTGCTGCCGCCAAGAAAGTGTCAAGGAAGAGAGCAAGTCCGTTGGTAAAAAGCGTAAATCCTACTTTTGAAGTTGTGACAAAGCCTGTGGAAAAAGAAGAAAAGCCTTCGTTGACAGATGCAAAAGAGCAGGAAACAGCACAGGAGACAAAACCAATCCTGCCTGGTGATGAACCATACGCAAGCATCTCTTGGGAAGAGAATCCGCCAATCAACGGCTTTTACGAGATGATGATGACCATGGCTCCCGAAGACAGGGTGCTGCTGCGCCAAAAGGCGGAACTGCACCGTCAGGAACAACTCAAGGCTTTGGGCGTTGAAGATACGCTTGATCCGAAGTTCAAGCCGCCGATGGAACCGATAGAAGTTCTCAAAGTTCAAATCGGGCATGGACAGTCGAAAGGGAATGAGGCAAAAGAAGATTCCAAGACTCAGAGCACATTGAAAAAAACAAATCATGAGCGGGAACAACAAAAAGAGCAAGAAAGAAAGCGGGAAGAGCTGGCAAAGAAGAAAGAGGATGCTATGAAGCCCCGTCCGTTTGATGAGAAACTGGATAGTTTTCATCGTGAGGGTTCTATGGTGCTCGACTCTGCCAGAAACATCGGTGTATTGAAAGACCTTACCAAGTATGGTGCTACCTTCATGCCGTTGGATCTGAATATGGAGCAGAAAGAAAAGGCAGTCTTGTATATCGCCCTCCGTGATGCCTATCAGAAACTTTACACCTATGAAGCGGAAGAACAGACGGAAAACAAGCAGATGCGTGAGAGTCTGAATGTCTATTATGATGCTTTCTTCATCCGCTTCGGCAACCTTAATGCCAAGCAGAACGTGAAGTTCATCCTCATGGATGCCTCAGGGCGCGACATGCTGTCGTTGGAACGGGTGGAAAACGGACAGTTCACAAAGTCAGACATCTTCGACCACCCGGTCTCTTTTTCGCTTGACGAGGTCAGTCATGTCGATTCTCCAGAGGAAGCGCTCACCGCCTCGCTCAACAAGTTCGGCCGTATCGACTTGCCGTATATGACAGAATTATCGGATATGCCGGAACCGGAACTGACGGAAGCGCTTAAAGGGCGCATCTATTACAATCCGCTCATAGACGGCTACGAGATAGCCGACCGCTTCATTGCAGGCAATGTAATAGAGAAAGCGGAGTGTATAGAAGAATGGCTGAAGGAAAATCCCGACCATGCAATCGTGAGGGAGTCGTTGGAAGCCCTGAAGGCAAGCATTCCCGAACCGATAGCCTTTGAGGACCTGGACTTCAACTTCGGTGAGCGTTGGATACCTACAGGTGTGTATTCCGCTTACATGAGCCACCTCTTCAATACACAGGTCAGCATCGTCTATTCCGACAGTATGGACGAATATTCGGCAAAATGCAGTATGAAGACCATGGCCATCACGGATGAGTATATGGTGAAGGGATATTACCGCCACTATGACGGCATGAGTCTTCTGAAACATGCCCTGCACAACACTTGTCCCGACATGATGAAGAGCATCGGTGAGGATGAACACGGCAACGACATCAAGGTGCGTGACAGCGAGGGCATACAGCTTGCCAATGCCAAGATTGACGAAATCCGCAACGGGTTCTCTGAATGGCTGGAGGAGCAGTCTGACTCCTTTAAGGAACGCTTGACCACAATGTACAACCGGAAGTTCAACTGCTTCGTGCGTCCGAAGTATGACGGTTCTCACCAGACCTTCCCCGGTCTGGATTTGAAAGCCCTTGGCGGAAAGTATGGTGTCAAGAGTGTGTACCCAAGTCAGAAGGACTGTGTATGGATGCTTTTGCAGAACGGCGGCGGGATATGTGACCACGAGGTGGGAACTGGCAAGACCCTCATCATGTGCATGGCTGCGCATGAGATGAAACGTCTCGGTATGGCTCACAAGCCGATGATTATCGGACTGAAAGCCAATGTCGCGGAGATAGCTGCCACCTATCAGACAGCTTATCCCCATGCGAGGATACTCTATGCCTCGGAGAAGGACTTTTCCACCAAGAACCGTGTCAGTTTCTTCAACAACATCAAGAACAACGACTATGACTGTGTAATCATGTCGCACGACCAGTTCGGGAAGATACCGCAATCGCCAGAACTCCAACGGCAGATATTGCAGGCTGAGCTTGATACCGTGGAGGAAAACTTGGAAGTGATACGCACGCAGGGCAAGGACGTGTCACGGGGAATGCTCAAAGGACTGGAAAAGCGAAAGTTCAACTTGGAGGCAAAGTTGCAGAAGATAGCCTACAGCATCGAGCAGCGCACCGATGATGTGGTGGACTTCCGCATGATGGGCATTGACCACTTGTTTGTGGACGAGAGCCACCAGTTCAAGAACCTCATGTTCAACACCCGTCACGACCGTGTGGCAGGACTCGGCAACAGCGAGGGAAGCCAGAAGGCGCTCAACATGCTCTTTGCTATCCGTACCATACAGGAGCGGACAGGCAGAGACTTGGGAGCGACATTCCTGTCGGGAACAACCATCAGTAACTCACTGACTGAGTTGTATCTGCTCTTCAAGTACCTGCGCCCCAAGGAACTGGAGCGTCAGGACATCCGCTGTTTCGATGCGTGGGCGGCAATCTTCGCCAAGAAAACTACCGACTTCGAGTTTAACGTCACCAACAACATCGTACAGAAGGAACGTTTCAGATACTTCATCAAGGTACCGGAGCTTGCTGCTTTCTACAACGAGATAACCGACTATCGCACAGCGGAGGCGGTTGGCGTGGACAGACCGGAGAAGAACGAGATCCTTCATAATATACCGCCGACACCCGAGCAGGAGGACTTCATCCAAAAACTGATGGAGTTTGCCAAGACGGGTGATGCCACCATCCTCGGCAGACTGCCCCTGTCGGAAACAGAGGAAAAGGCAAAGATGCTCATTGCCACGGACTATGCCCGAAAGATGGCTCTCGACATGCGCATGATAGACCCGACTTGTGAGGATCATCCCGACAACAAGGCAAGCCATTGTGCGAAGATGATAGCGGACTATTACAAACGCTATGACAATCACAAGGGCACGCAGTTCGTATTCTCGGATCTGGGAACATACCGACCGGGCGAATGGAACGTGTATTCAGAAATCAAGCGTAAGCTGATAGAGGATTACGGCATACCGTCGTCTGAAATCCGCTTCATTCAGGAGGGCAAGAACGAGAGGGCAAGAAAGGCGGTGATAGCAGCCATGAACGAGGGTTCGGTACGAGTATTGTTCGGCTCCACATCCATGTTGGGTACAGGTGTAAACGCACAAAAACGGTGTGTGGCTATCCATCATTTGGATACACCGTGGGTGCGACATGAAGTCGCATAGATAATTGTTGGAATGATACTTTAAGTAT
>ENA-ORSI01000699-ORSI01000699.1-human-gut-metagenome-genome-assembly--contig:-NODE-699-length-34484-cov-10.336431_pt1 | contig 34484 bp, 29 predicted proteins | sample MGYA00242187_ERZ509154 | MGnify/ENA primary metagenome ERZ509154 (study PRJEB26280, sample SAMEA2338627) | human gut metagenome | biome: human gut; feature: human-associated habitat; material: faeces...
ATTACTCAGTATTTTAAATTTATTTCTAACAATATGTGTTGCGGAATTAAGGTTTATTATTAACCCTGACGGCTTGGAGCATGGCGGTATGCACGGGCTGTCAACAAAAAAGCAATTCCATGAACAAGGGAGATGAAACGTTGGTAAAGTTTGAAACCACAGAAGGAAACATTACGATTAAACTGTATAATGAAACGCCGAAACATCGCGATAACTTTATTAAGTTAGTAAAAAACGGTACGTATGACAGCACTTTATTCCATCGCGTGATTAAGAATTTCATGATTCAGGCAGGCGACCCGAAGAGTAAGGATGCGGCTGATACGGCAATGTTGGGAAACGGTGACGTGGGTTACACGATTCCGGCAGAAATCAATCCGAAATTTTTCCATCGCAGGGGAGTGCTGGCGGCTGCTCGTCAGAGCGACGAAGTGAACCCGAAACGCGAATCGTCGGGATGCCAGTTCTATATCGTGACCGGAAGAAAGTTCAGCGAGGCGCAGCTGATTGACTTGGAAAACCAGTTGAATGAATCTCGCGTAGGCGAAGTATTCAATGAGCTGGCTCGTAAGCACATGAAAGAAATCTACAAGATGCGTCGTGCGGGCGATAACGACGGTTTGCTGGAACTGCAAGACAAACTTGAGGCAGAAGCACGTGCCCAAGTGGATAAAGAACCGGCGTTGCAGTTCAGCAAAGAGCAAGTTCAAGCCTACACCACGGTAGGAGGTGCGCCCCATTTGGATGGAGCTTACACCGTATTCGGTGAAGTGACAGAGGGCATGGATGTGGTTGATAAAATAGGAAACGCGAAGACCGGCCGTGCCGACCGCCCGGTGACAAATATTCGAATACTTAAAGCAGAGGTGTTGGAAAAATGATTCAAGTAAACCGACATACGCTTGCCAACGGGTTGCGCATCGTACATAATGAAGATAACTCGACACAGATGGTTGCTCTGAACATACTTTACGATGTAGGTGCCCGCGATGAAGACCCTGCACATACAGGCTTTGCCCATCTGTTCGAACACCTGATGTTCGGTGGCTCGGTAAACGTGCCCGATTATGATACGCCCGTGCAGAATGCAGGAGGCGAGAATAACGCATGGACGAACAACGACATTACGAATTATTATATAACCTTGCCTTATCAAAATGTGGAAACAGGTTTTTGGCTGGAAAGCGACCGTATGTTGAGTCTTGATTTCTCTCCCCGCAGTTTGGAGGTACAGCGTCAGGTAGTTATCGAAGAGTTTAAGCAGCGAAACCTGAACCAACCCTACGGAGATGCTTCCCATTTGCTTCGGGAAATGGCGTATCAGACTCATCCTTACCGCTGGCCCACCATCGGGAAAGAGATTAGCCATATAGCGAATGCCACACTTGAGGAAGTGAAAGATTTTTTTTTCCGCTTTTATGCGCCTAATAACGCGATTCTTGCTGTGACAGGACATATTTCGTTTGACGAAACAGTCCGGCTGGCTGAGAAATGGTTTGGCAGCATATCGTCGAGAGATGTCCGTGTACGTAAGTTGCCCGAAGAAACACTCCAGACCTCGATACGCCGCATGACGGTAGAGCGTCCTGTTCCGGTTGATGCTTTGTACATGGCGTTTCACATGTGTAACCGCCATCACGCCGATTATTATGTCTATGATATGATAACCGATGTGTTGTCGAGCGGACGTTCCTCCCGTTTCATCCGCTCGCTTGTACACGACCGGAAACTGTTTACTTCCATCGATGCCTATATATCGGGCAGTTTGGACGAAGGGTTGATATTCGTTACCGGGAAACCGTCGGAAGGGGTGACGCTGGAACAGGCGGAACGTGCTGTTTGGGAAGAACTGGAACGCTTGAAAACCGTGCCCGTAGCCGAAGTGGAATTAGAGAAAGTAAAAAACCGCTATGAGAGCGAACAGATATTCAATAATATGAATTATCTGAATCTGGCTACCAATCTGGCATACTTTGAGCTGGTTAATCGGGCAGAAGATATAAATGATGAAGTAGGCAAGTATCGGTCGGTAACAGCCGCTCAGATTCAGGAGGTGGCCACTCGGTGTTTCGTACCGGAAAATTGCAGTGTACTTTATTATAAGAAGCAATCATGAACTTATACCAAAAAGTGTAACAAATGAAACAATCTCATTATCGGGCGTTGCTTGAATTGGGCCTGCCTATCGTTGTGGGGCAAATAGGAGTGATAATCTTGGGTTTTGCCGATACGCTGATGGTAGGTCATCATAGTTCAAACGAACTTGCTGCGGCAAGTTTTGTGAACAACATGTTTACGCTTGCCATTATCTTTAGTACCGGATTTTCGTACGGGCTGACTCCCGTTGTGGGAAGCCTGTTCGGTCAAGGTAAGAAAGAAGAGGCGGGGAATGCTTTGAAAAACAGTCTCGCCGCAAATACGCTGTTGGCTATTATTGTTTGCATGGTAATGTTTGCCCTTTATCAGAATATAGGCCGCTTGGGGCAGCCGGAAGAACTGTTGCCCTTTATGCGTCCTTATTATCTGGTATTGCTCGTTTCGTTGCCTTTTGTATTGTGGTTTAACGGGTTTAAGCAATTTACTGATGGCATTACCGATACGAAAGTGTCTATGTGGATTTTATTGGGCGGAAACCTTTTGAACATTATCGGCAACTATATTCTGATTTACGGTAAATTGGGGATGCCTGAAATGGGGCTGACGGGTGCCGGTGTGTCCACGCTCGTATCCCGTATCCTGATGGTACTTGCCTATCTTGCACTGTTTTTCGGCACGTCGCGTTACGACGTGTTCAAACGCGGATTCCATCGTGGTAAAGTAAACCGTAAGGATTTTATGTTGCTGAACAAATTGGGACTTCCCATTGCCGGACAAATGGGGATGGAGACGGCTTCTTTCAGTTTGAGTGCCATTATGGTAGGATGGCTGGGCAGTACGGAGTTGGCGGCTCACCAAGTTATGATTGCCGTATCTCAGGTCTGTTTCATGATGTATTACGGAATGGGCGCGGCCGTTTCTGTACGTATCAGTAATTTTTACGGTCAGAAAGACATTACATCGGTAAAGCAAATAGCCAATAATGGATTCCACCTGATGTTATGCCTGTTGGTGCTAACCTGCATTCCTATTTTTTGTCTGCGCCATTATATCGGAGGATGGTTTACCGACGATGCAGCCGTCAGTGTAATGGTTGTCCAGTTGATAATTCCCTTCCTTATCTACCAGTTCGGTGATGGATTGCAAATCAATTTTGCGAATGCTTTGCGAGGTATCGCTGATGTACGCCCGATGATGTGGTGCTCGTTTATTGCCTATTTTATCATATCATTGCCTGCGGGCTATCTGTTTGCCTTTGTCTGCGGGTGGGGAATTACCGGAATCTGGATGGCTTTTCCCTTCGGTTTAACCTCGGCAGGCATTATGTATTACCTGCGTTTCAGGTATAAAACAAAGAAAGGAGTCTGAGTTATGCTTTCTACTTCCTCGAAAATCGCTTGTGGATATATATTGCTCATAGCCCTGCTTTTGGGCGCTATCGTGTATATCTATCGCCAGATGAATTTGCTGATAGAGCCTGCCGGTGTGGAAGAAAGCATCAACAACCGCAGGCATACTACCCACCATCTGATCAGCAAGCTGTATGAGGCAGAAATCATAGGGCAGACGCTTCACGTGGGACGAATTTATGAGTATCCGCGTTACAAAAAAGCGATGAAGGAAGTAGGCATTGCTCTTGATAGCCTTCAGGCACAGTTGACCGACACGTTGCAACAAGCCCGTTTGGATACGGTGCGTACGCTGCTTCACAATAAAGAGCAGAATATGAGGCTGGTGCTGGAGGCATTGCGTCAAAGTCCGCCCGACGAACTTTACCGGCAGCAATTGGATAGTCTGATTGCTCAGCAAGACTCTATATTGAAAAATGCAACTCATTTAAGAAGAAAGGTTATCACTCACCAAAACACTTACACGATTCATCATCGGCGGAAGCCTTTTTTCAAACGTGTAAAAGATGTGTTTGCTCCGGGAAAGGCGGATTCAACTTTGGTGAATAACGTGATAGAGGAAGTTTATACCGATACGATAGACGAAGTGTTTAACCCGATAGACACCATCGCTAACATGCTGACCGGAATACACGATAAGGTGTTCCAGACTCGGCAGGAGCAACAACGCATGTTGACCAATCGCACAAACCGTTTGCATATTGCCGGTACTAATTTGAGCAAACGAGTAAACCAGTTGCTCGAAAGTATTGAGCAGGATGAATTGTCTGCTGCCTACCACCGTTTGCAGCAAGATCGGTCAATTCGTCAACAGGCAGCTCAAACAATGGGCATTATAGCTACACTGGCCGTTATTTTGGTATTGGTGTTTTTTATCATTATCTGGCGCGACCTGACACGCAGTAACCATTATCGCCGTGAGCTGGAAAAATCGAAACTATATGCCGAAAACCTGCTTGTAGCCCGCGAGAAGTTAATGTTGACCATAACTCATGATATCAAAGCTCCGGCAGGGTCTATCATAGGATATATAGACTTGCTTGTCCGGCTTGTGAAAGACAAGCGCCAGTTGTTCTATTTGTCGAACATGAAAAGCTCGGCTAAGCATTTGCTTGATTTGGTAACTTCGCTGCTTGATTATCACCGCTTGGAAGCGGGAAAAATGGACTTACACTCCGTCGTGTTTAATCCTCATGAATTGTTTGGAGACATTTATAACAGCTTTTTGCCGCTTGTAGAGAAAAAAGGTTTGGAATTAAACCTGAAAGAAAATCTTCCGGCATCGCTGAATGTAGAAGGTGACCCTTTCCGTATTCGGCAGATAGCCGAAAACCTGCTTTCTAATGCTTTGAAGTTTACAGCAGCAGGCAGCATAACGCTGACTTTCGGTTATCGGACCGGATGTCTTGTATTTAGCGTAGCCGATACCGGATGCGGAATGAACCGTCAGGAACAAGAACGCATATTCCAAGAATTTACCCGGTTAAGCAGTGCGCAAGGGCAAGAAGGCTTTGGGCTGGGATTGTCTATTACTAATAAGTTAGTAGACCTGTTGAAAGGAAACATAGAGGTGGAAAGTTCACCCGGCGAGGGCAGTACCTTTAAAATATCCATTCCGTTGCCGCTTTCGGATAACGCTCCCCTATCAGAGCCGAAAGCATTTGTTCCTATCCGTGCAAGTAGAGCGCTCCGGATTCTTTTGATAGATGATGATAGAATTCAGATGAATCTTACAGAAGCCTTATTAAATAATGTGCTTGCGGCGCGTGATTCGGGGAATAAACCGGAGATATACTGTTGTGAACAGCCTGCAGAGGTTTTCGATTTATTGCATGAACACGTTTTCGATGTTATATTTACAGACATTCAAATGCCGGCAATGAACGGATTTGAGTTGTTGCGTAGCTTGCGCTACATGAATATACCTCAGGCAAAAAATGTTCCGGTGGTAGCTATTACGGCGCGTGGCGATTTGACTGAAGCCGATTTCCGGGAGAAAGGTTTTTCCGGCATGTTACAGAAACCGTTTAATCGCTCCGATTTGCAGCAGGTGCTGACGGAGATTCTTTCGGGAATAACATTGGCTGAAAAACAGACTGCAACTTCGGCTGCGGATGAAATCTCCTCCGATGCTTCCCAACCTGCGGAAAAAACTCCGTTTAATTTTTCATCTTTGACAGCCTTTTCTGAAGATGATGCTGATGCTGCCGGTGAAATCCTTCGGACATTTGTTCTGGAGACAATGAAAAATGTAAATCAGATGAAAAAGGCTATTGAAGAAAAGAATATGGAAATGCTTTGCGGGATAGCCCACAAAATGTTGCCTACTTTTGTAATGATTGATGCGAAAGAGGCTATTCCTTCCCTCCGGTGGCTGGAAAGCAAGCGGGGAGAAACTGATTTCCAAGAGAAAGCCGGGGAAGAAGCTCGCAAGGTGATAGACGTAGCGGAAAAGATTATTGCTTGCGGCAAAGACCTCGAAAAACGCTACCGTTAGCGTTTTTTAGCTTCCCGGAAAGCTAAGAATAATGTATAAAGACAACCTCTTCGTTGGAGGAAAAAGAAGAAAAAAACAAACAAAATAAAAAAATATTCTTGTTTTGTTTGGTAGTTCAAAAAAAGTCCTTACCTTTGCACCGCAATTCAGAAGAAAAGCAAACAAAAATCGGAATGTAGCGCAGTTGGTAGCGCACTACGTTCGGGACGTAGGGGTCGGGCGTTCGAGTCGCCTCATTCCGACAGCAAAGAGCGATAAGAGAAGACTTCTTTTATCGCTCTCTCTGTATTTTGCCCCTATACGGTCCTTTCAAGCGAGTCTGGCTGCGCTTGTGTACTGATTATCCTTTTTATATTTTTTAGCTTGACTGTTTGGTAATTGTGAGATTAAACACTATTTTTGCAACCTCTTTAGTCATAAATTGGAAAATAGTAATAATTAAATAAATAAGTTCGGAAATGAATATTTCATTGCAAAACGTAGACAAGGTAAGCGCGCTGCTTACTGTTCAGATTGAGAAAGCTGATTATCAGGAAAGAGTTGATAAGACTTTGAAGACAATCCGTCAAAGAGCAAATATGCCCGGCTTCCGTAAAGGTATGGTTCCGATGGGGCTGATTAAAAGACAATACGGAACTTCTGTATTGGTGGAAGAAGTTGACAAACTGATGCAAGAAAAAGTGGGCGAATACATTCGTGATAACAAAGTAAACATGCTGGGTACTCCGCTGCCTAAAGAAAGCAATGCCAACTTTGAAACAGACGAAAATTTTGAATTCTCTTTCGATATCGCTTTGGCTCCGGAATTTGAATTAGAATTATCGAATGCCGATACGGTGGATTATTACGATATTGAAGTGACAGACGCTATGGTTGACCAGCAGGTAAAAATGTATACGCAGCGTACGGCTAAATATGACAAGGTGGAAGAATATCAGGAAAACGATATGCTGAAAGGTTTGCTGGCTGAGTTGGATGAAAATGGCAACACGAAAGAAGGTGGCGTTCAGGTAGAAGGTGCTGTAATGATGCCTACTTATATGAAGAACGATGACCAAAAAGCTATTTTCAACGGTGCGAAAGTAAACACGGTGCTGGTATTCAATCCTTCGGTTGCTTTTGATAATAATGATGCAGAATTGGCTTCTTTATTGAAACTGAAGAAAGAAGAAGTAGCAGAACATAAAGGTAACTTTAGCTTCCAGATTGAAGAAATCACTCGCATGATTCCGGGTGACTTGACTCAAGAACTGTTCGATCAGGTATTGGGCGAAGGCAAGGCTCACAATGAAGAAGAATTCCGCGCTCAGATTAAAGAAGCGATTGCAAAACAATTCGAATCAGACAGCGATTATAAATTCTTGTTGGATGTTCGTACTTACACAATGGGTAAAGTGGGCAAGTTGGAATTTGCAGATGGCTTGATGAAACGAATCATGCTGGAAAACAACAAAGAAAAAGGTGAAGAGTTTGTAAATGAAAATTACGAAAAGAGCCTTGAAGAGCTGACTTGGCATTTGATTAAAGAAAAACTGGTGGCTGCAAATAATATTAAAGTAGAGCAGGCTGACATCAACAACATGGCTAAGGAAGCAACTCGTGCACAGTTCGCACAGTATGGTATGATTAATGTGCCCGATGAATTGTTGGAAAACTATTCAAAAGAAATGTTGAAGAAGCGTGAAAGTGTAGAAGCATTGGTTAACCGCGTGATTGAATCGAAGTTGGCTGAGGCTGTGAAGACTCAAGTAACGTTGAATCATAAAGCTATTTCGGTTGAAGATTTCAACAAGATGTTTCAATAAAAAGTAAATCGTTTTATTAACGATTTTCGACTGAAAAATTATTCTTAGGCACGGCTTGCTTGGATTTCTTGGTTTTTATTGAAGAAAGACCTTGTAACTTCTTGTAACCCGTGCCTAAAAACCATAAAAGCATTATAAGAATGGACGATTTTAGAAAATATGCTACCAAGCATTTGGGAATGAATAGCATGGTGCTTGATGACGTTATCAAGTCGCAAGCGGGCTATTTGAATCCTTATATATTGGAAGAACGTCAGTTAAATGTAACTCAGTTAGACGTGTTTTCCCGATTGATGATGGATCGTATTATTTTTCTTGGTACGCAGATTGATGACTATACAGCAAATACGCTGCAAGCACAGTTGCTGTACTTGGATTCGGTCGATGCAGGAAAAGATATCTCTATTTACATTAACTCACCGGGCGGGTCGGTATATGCCGGGCTGGGTATTTATGATACAATGCAGTTTATTACCAGCGATGTTGCTACGATATGTACGGGCATGGCTGCTTCGATGGCCGCCGTCTTGTTGGTTGCCGGAAAAGAAGGAAAGCGCTCTGCGCTTACTCATTCGCGCGTAATGATTCATCAGCCGATGGGAGGCGCTCAAGGTCAGGCTTCTGATATTGAGATTACAGCCCGTGAGATTCAGAAACTGAAAAAAGAACTTTATACGATCATTGCAGACCATTCGCATACGGATTTTGACAAAGTGTGGGCCGATTCTGACCGCGATTATTGGATGACGGCTCAAGAAGCGAAAGAGTATGGCATGATTGACGAGGTGCTTTCTCGCAAGCCGGCGGTATAATTTCTTTGTAGAGATTTTTTGCATTTGATATAAATAAATGTATAAGCAAATTGGAAGATAAAAAAACATCGAAAAACAAACGGCGTTGCAGTTTTTGCGGTCGGTCGGAAGATGAAGTAGGCTTTTTGATAACAGGAGTAAATGGATGTATCTGTGACACTTGCTCTGAACAGGCCTATGAGATTGTTCAAGAAGCCTTGCACCAGCATGGAAATAGCTCTGCCGGAAACTTGAATTTAAAAGAACTGCCTAAACCTAAAGATATTAAAGAGTTTTTAGATCAATACGTTATAGGGCAGGATGATGCCAAACGTTATTTATCGGTAGCGGTGTATAACCATTACAAACGGTTGCTTCAGCCTAAAGATGAAAACGACGTGGAGATAGAAAAGTCGAATATCATTATGGTAGGTAGTACGGGTACGGGAAAAACCCTCTTGGCACGTACGATTGCCAAGATGCTTCACGTTCCTTTTACTATCGTTGACGCTACCGTATTAACCGAAGCCGGTTATGTAGGAGAAGATATCGAAAGCATTCTGACACGTTTGCTTCAGGTTGCAGATTATAATGTAGAGGAAGCGGAGCGCGGCATTGTTTTCATCGATGAAATCGACAAAATAGCCCGCAAGGGAGATAACCCTTCTATTACGCGCGACGTGAGTGGCGAAGGTGTACAGCAGGGATTGCTGAAGCTGTTGGAAGGTTCTGTTGTAAATGTGCCTCCGCAGGGTGGACGTAAGCATCCGGAACAAAAACTGATTCCGGTCAATACGAAGAATATCCTGTTTATTTGTGGAGGAGCATTTGATGGCATTGAACGTAAGATAGCCCAACGCTTGAATGCAAACGTAGTGGGATATAGTGCTGTTAAAGAAACGGTAAAAATAGATAGAGGCAACTTAATGCAGTATATCGCGCCTCAGGATTTGAAGTCGTTCGGTCTGATTCCTGAAATCATAGGACGTCTGCCGGTATTGACTTATCTGAATCCTTTAGACCGGACGGCCTTGCGTAATATCCTTACCGAGCCTAAAAACTCAATCATAAAACAATATGTCAAACTGTTCGAGATGGACGATGTAACGTTGGAGTTTGAACCCGAAGTCTTTGATTATATTGTAGATAAAGCGATAGAGTATAAATTAGGCGCGCGTGGCTTACGTTCCATAGTAGAAACGATAATGAACGATACCATGTTTGAGATACCTTCTCAAAATGTGCATAAGTTTGTTGTAACGTTAGATTACGCCAAAGAGCAGATGAACAAAGCTAATTTGTCGCGTTTGCAAATGGCATAATCAGAAAAAATCATTGAAAAAAAGACTTCTTCGGTAAAATATTCTCCGAAATATTTGTGTAATATGGAAAGATGTTTATAACTTTGTTACAAGAGTAATAAAGATGTTCACTTAAAAACAAAGGGAAATATGACGGAAAATATCAACTTAACCGAACAACTGAAGAAACATTTCGGCTTTGATACTTTTAAAGGAAATCAAGAAGCCATTATTCGTAATCTGTTAGCAGGAAAGGACACGTTTGTCCTTATGCCTACGGGCGGTGGAAAGTCGTTATGTTATCAGTTGCCTTCTTTGTTAATGGAAGGAACGGCTATCGTTATATCTCCGCTTATCGCTTTGATGAAAAATCAAGTGGATGCGATGCGTAACTTCAGTGAAGAAGACGGCGTTGCGCATTTTATAAACTCTTCGCTTTCCAAATCGGCTATTGAACAAGTCAAATCGGATATTCTGGCGGGAAAGACAAAGTTGCTTTATGTAGCTCCTGAATCATTGACTAAAGATGAGAATATCGCTTTCCTAAAGAATGTAAGAATCTCGTTTTATGCAGTTGATGAAGCACATTGTATATCGGAATGGGGGCACGACTTCCGTCCTGAATACCGTCGGATTCGTCCGATTATAAATGAAATCGGAACAGCTCCGGTTATAGCATTGACAGCTACGGCTACGCCGAAAGTAAAGATGGATATTCAGAAGAATCTCGGAATGATGGAAGCAACGGAATTTCGTTCTTCTTTTAACCGTCCGAATTTGTATTACGAAGTACGGGCAAAGACGGTAAATGTAGACCGGGATATTATTAAATTCATCAAGCAAAACGAAGGAAAGTCCGGCATAATTTATTGTTTGAGCCGGAAAAAGGTAGAAGAATTGACAGAAATCCTTTTGGCAAACGATATCAAGGCACGTGCATATCATGCGGGGATGGACTCTGCGACACGTAATGCCAATCAGGATGCGTTTCTGAAAGAAGATATTGATGTCATCGTTGCTACGATTGCTTTCGGTATGGGAATTGACAAGCCGGATGTTCGTTTTGTAATTCATTATGATATACCTAAAAGTCTGGAAGGGTATTATCAAGAGACCGGACGCGCAGGACGTGATGGAGGAGAGGGGCTGTGTATAACCTTCTATTCGAATAAAGACTTGCAAAAGCTGGAGAAATTTATGCAAGGTAAACCTATTTCAGAACAAGAAATAGGCAAGCAGTTGTTGCTCGAAACGGCTGCTTACGCCGAGTCTTCAGTGTGTCGTAGAAAAACTTTGTTACACTATTTCGGAGAAGAATATACGGAGGATAATTGTGGTAATTGTGATAATTGTTTAAATCCGAAAAAACAAGTGGAGGCTCAAGATGCATTATGTGCGGTGATTGAAACAATCATTGCTGTTAAAGAGAATTTTAAGCAAGATTATATTATAGATATATTATTGGGTAAAGAAACATCGGAAGTCTTGGCTCATAAGCATGAAGAACTTGAAGTCTTTGGCTCTGGAATGGGAGAAGATGAACGGTTGTGGAATGCGGTTATCCGTCAGGCTCTCATAGCCGGGTATCTTGATAAAGATGTAGAAAATTACGGGCTGTTGAAAGTGACCTCTGCCGGACATAAGTTCTTGAAAAAACCAACTTCTTTCAAGATTGTAGAAGACATTGACTTCGATGAAGAAGAAGTAGAGGAAACACCGATGAGAGGTGGCGCTTCATGTGCTGTCGACCCGGTTCTTTACTCAATGTTGAAAGATTTGCGTAAGAAAATGTCCAAACGTCTGGATGTTCCTCCTTATGTTATTTTTCAAGACCCCTCGTTGGAGGCAATGGCTACTATTTATCCGATTACGCTCGAAGAACTTCAGAACATTCCGGGCGTGGGAGCAGGTAAGGCGAAACGGTACGGTCAGGAATTTTGCGAGTTGATACGTAAGCATTGCGAAGAAAATGAAATCGACCGTCCGGAAGATTTGCGCGTAAGAACGGTAGCCAATAAGTCGAAGCTGAAAGTATCCATTATTCAAAGCATTGACCGCAAGGTGGCTTTAGATGACATTGCTTTAGCTAAGGGTATCGAGTTTAGTGACCTGTTGGATGAAATAGAAGCGATTGTCTATTCGGGTACAAAATTGAATATTGATTATTTCTTGGATGAAATAATGGACGAAGACCACATGCAGGATATCTATGACTATTTTAAAGAGTCGACGACCGATAAAATAGAAGACGCCATGGAAGAGTTAGGTGATGAATACACTGAAGAAGAAATACGTTTAGTGCGTATCAAATTTATTTCGGAAATGGCAAACTAAATGGTCTTTCAGTCTGTAAAGCATATTTGTAAAAAAGTATTAAGCCAACTGATTCGATTGGAATCGGTTGGCTTTTTTGAAAATAGAGTTGACTTAAGGCTTATTTTTACTCTATATCTTCAAATTTGTCTAAAATTATACTTTTTTGATTTTGATATTTCATGAAATTATTCTTTCTTTGTGTCGCAAAAGTATATACTATTATTATGGAATGTGAGATTATTAAAGCTGTATTGATGTCAACTATTGTTTTGTCATGAAAATGCAACAGACACGAACAATTCCATATAATAATGTTATAAAGAGAATCCATGTAAATACTTTTGTATTTGTGTGGGAAAGAATAAATGTTTAGATGTGTTGGGCTGGTTACTTTTATTCGGTGTTTTGTTAACCGGGGTATAGAACTAACCATTCCTTATTTTTTTGTATTGAGTATTTATTATACCTAAATATTAAAAGTGTGAGTTAAGTATTTTTTTATAGACCAAAACAATTAATTTTTATTTTTATGGAAACTAATAACAAAAAAAAACAGGGATTTAAAGGAATTGAAGCTGCTGGTTTAGTTATTATCGCATGCTTTGTTGTTGCTTTGTGTATTTACAAATTTGTGTTGGGTGATCCTTCAAACTTTATGAACAATGACCCGAACAACCATCCGCTTCCGGGCAACATGCTGGGTACTATCTATAAAGGTGGTGTTGTCGTGCCTATTATTCAGACTTTGCTGTTGACTGTAATTGCATTGAGCGTTGAACGTTATTTTACTATCCGTGCTGCTTTCGGCCGTGGTAAATTGGTTAAATTCGTAGCTCAAATCAAAGAAGCTTTGGCAAAAAATGATATGCAGGCTGCTCAAGCATTGTGCGACAAACAACGTGGATCTGTAGCAAATGTAGTAGGTGCAACTTTGCAGACTTACCGTGAAATGGAACAAAACACTGAAATGGATAAAGACCAGAAGGTATTGGCTATCCAGAAGTCATTGGAAGAAGCTACTGCATTGGAAATGCCGATGTTGCAGCAGAACTTGCCGATCATTGGTACTATTACTACACTGGGTACTCTTTGCGGTTTGCTTGGTACCGTTATCGGTATGATTCGTTCATTCGCCGCTTTGTCTGCTGGTGGTGGTACTGACTCAGTTGCGTTGTCAACCGGTATCTCTGAAGCCTTGATCAACACTGCATTCGGTATCTTGACTGGTGCGTTGGCAGTAATTTCTTATAACTACTTTACTAATAAGATCGATAAATTGACTTACAGCCTTGACGAAGTAGGCTTCTCTATCGTACAGACATTCAACGCTACCCATAAATAATCCGAAGGGACTAACGGTAGGTCTCTCGTGTAGACGAAAATAGTATAACTAATTTTTAAATAGTTAATTATGGGTAAAGTTCAAGTTAAAAAGAAGTCCATGTTTATCGACATGACTGCCATGAGTGACGTGACCGTGCTGTTGCTTACTTTCTTTATGTTGACAGGTAACTTCATTAAGAAAGAACCGGTACAGGTTGTTACTCCGGGTTCGGTTTCTGAAATCAAGATTCCGGAAACGAACATTTTGCAGATTCTTGTCGAACCGAGTGGCAAGATTTTCATGAGTCTTGACAAACAGCAAGATATGGCTGCAACATTGGAAGCCGTAGGAAAGGAATATGGTTTGACATTTACTCCTGAAGAGATTAAAAAGTTCTCTGTATTCCAGACGTTCGGTGTACCGATGAAGAATATGAAACAATTTCTTGCACTTCCGGGCGAAGAGCAGGATAAAATATTGAAGAATTACGGAATTCCTTGTGACAGTGTGGATAATCAGTTCAAGTCTTGGATACGTAATGCACGCATAACAAACCGTGATTTGCGTATCGCCATCAAAGCTGATCAAAGTACTCCTTATTCTGTTATTAAGAACGTGATGAGTTCTCTTCAGGATTTGAAGGAAAACAGATACAATCTGATTACTTCATTGAAAAAAATGTCTGACGAATAAAATTAAAGGAGAAGTTAAAAATGGCTGAAATACAAGATAATGGTGGAGGCAAAAAAGGGAAAGGCTCGAAGCAGAAAAAGATGACTGTCCGCGTTGACTTTACGCCGATGGTGGACATGAACATGCTTCTGATTACTTTCTTTATGCTGTGTACCTCTTTGAGCAAGCCTCAGACGATGGAAATCAGTATGCCTACCAATGATGAAAATATTACGGAGGATCAGCAGAATAAGGTAAAAGCTTCGCAGGCTCTTACGTTACTGCTCGATGCGAATAATAAGCTTTATTATTACGAAGGCGAGCCTAATTATGAAGATTATACTTCTTTGAAAGAAACTGATTATACGGCTGACGGCATACGTAAGGTGTTGCTTCGCAAAAACTACGATGCTGTGAAGAAAGTGGAAGAGTTGAAAGTAAAGAAGGCTAATTTGGAAATTACTGAAGAAGAGTATAAAAAACAAGTTTCTGAAGTAAAAAGCGCGAAAAATACGCCGACAGTTATTATTAAAGCGACAGACAAGTCTACTTACAAGAATCTGATTGATGCATTGGATGAGATGCAGATTTGCAGTATCGGTAAGTACGTGATTGTTGATATTACAGACGGTGACCAATTCTTGATTGATAACTATAATTCAAAAGGTCAGCTGAGTAGTAATGCTGTAAGTTGAAATGTGTAACACCTTAAAAAGAAAAATATGGCAAAAATAGATTTGATTTCTTTGGAATGGTGTGAACTCATTTTCAAAGATAAAAATAAAGCGTATGGCGCATATAAAATGCGTCGTGATTTTGGTAGACGTCAGTTGGCTGCTATCATAATTGTGATTGTAGTCGCAGCTGTCGGATTCTCTCTTCCGCGATTGATAAAGATGGCTATTCCTGAAAAAGAAGAGGTAATGACGGAAGTTACTCAACTTTCTCAATTGGAAGAGCCGGAAGTGAAGCAAGAAGAACTGGTAAAGCCGGTTGAACAAATTGCTCCTCCTCCCCAGTTGAAGAGTACCATTAAGTTTACTGCTCCGGTTATCAAGAAAGATGAAGAAGTAGCAGACGAAGATGAATTGAAGAGTCAGGATGAATTGACTGAATCTAAAGTGCAGATTTCTATTGCCGATGTAAAAGGTAACGACGAATTGAACGGTAAGGATATTGCCGATTTGCAAGAAGTTATTACTCAGGCTCCTGAAGAAAAAGAAGAGCCTTACACGATGGTAGAACAGATGCCGCAATTCCCGGGCGGACCGGCAGAGTTGTTGAAATACATTGCTAAGAACTTACATTATCCTGCTATTGCTGCAGAAAATGGTATTCAAGGTCGTGTTATTTTGCGATTTGTCGTTTCTGCTGAAGGTAATGTAGAAAATGTACAAGTATTGCGTTCTTTGGACCCGTATTGTGATAAAGAAGCAATCCGAGTAGTCCAATCATTGCCGAAGTGGATTCCGGGTAAACAGAACGGACGTAACGTTCCTGTTTATTACACTTGTCCGATTGTATTTAAATTGCAATAAATTAAGTATACGTGTATGAAGAGAGGTGCGCTTTTGTTGGCTTTATTTGTCGTTTTTTTAGCTTCTTCTTGTCATGACGCTCAAAAAAAGAGCAGTAAAGGTAGTGAAGAAACCTTGTATTCGGGTAATATAACGATTGCGGTGGATGAGTCTTTCAAACCTATCATGGAAGAAGAATTACAAGTCTATCGGGCGTTAACACCTGAAGCTGTAGTAACTCCTATCTATTGCAGTGAAGTAGAAGCTATTAATCTCCTGTTGAAAGACAGTGTGCGTCTGGTTATTGCTAACAGGCGTTTGACTGATGAAGAAATAGCCTCTTTTCATGCACGTAAATTCTTTCCCGAATCAATTCGTATGGCCGTTAGTGGCGTTGCTTTGATTGTCAATCGGGAAAATCCGGATTCTTTGATTACGGTAGAACAATTTCGTAATGTCTTGACAGGGAAAATAAAGACATGGAAAGAACTGAATCCACAGTCTGAGTTAGGAAATTTGCAAGTAGTTTTTGATAATCCAAACTCAGGAACGATTCATTATGCCATCGATTCGATTTGTCGAGGGGTACAGATGGCTTCCGATTTGAAGGCTCTGAAAACAAATGAAGATGTTATAAAATTTGTATCTGAAACACCGGAGGCAATCGGAGTAATTGGTGCTAATTGGATAGGGAATGATGCCGATACGACCCGTCTTTCTTTTAATGAGTCTGTTAGGGTGATGGCTGTAAGTAAAATGTTGAGAGCAACAAAAGAAAATAGTTTCAAACCTTATCAAGCCTATCTTGCGTTAAGAAGTTATCCGTTGACACATGATGTATTTATCCTGATTAATGATCCGCGTGGGGCATTGCCTACAGGGTTGATGACTTTCTTGACGAGTGATAAAGGACAACGTATTATTTTGAAATCCGGTATCGTACCAGCAACTCAGCCTGTTCGCTTAGTGAATGTAAAAGATGAATTTTAACAAATTGAGATAGATAATGAAGAATAGAAGTTTAGGTTTTATATGTTGTTGTTTTTTGTTCTCTGCTTCAATGTGGGGACAGGAACCTCTTTCTTCTGACCTGAACCAGCAGGTAACCCAAATCGCTAAAATGATTAAGGATAATCCGAAAGGTGCTGAAGAAGGATTTGATGGTTTGTTAAAGGGAAAGAATAAAAAGAATATTCCTTTGTTATTATCGATTGGAAAAGCATATTTGGATGCTGGAAATGCAGATATGGCTAAGGAATATGCTGAACGTGCCCGTAAAGCTGATTCTAAATCTGCATCTGTATATATGTTCTTAGGAGATATAGCATTGGCTGGTAAAGATGCAGGAGCAGCGTGTGGTAATTATGAACAGGCAATATTCTTTGACGAAGATTGTTACGAAGCTTATTATAAATATGCACGTGCGTATGCAGGGGTGAATCCTCAGCTTTCTGTTGACATGTTGATGAAGCTGAAAGAGAGACATCCGGAAGAATTGAATGTCGATCGTGAATTGGCTAATGCTTATTATTTGATGGGTAATTACAGCAAGGCTAAGAGCGCATACGATGATTTCATGCAGAAAGGAACTCCTAACGTACAGGATTACGGACGTTATGCAATGTTGCTTTATTTGAATAAAGATTATCAGCATTCATTGGATATGGCTGGAAAAGGTTTGGCAATGGAAGCTGACAACCATTTGTTGAAACGTTTGATGATGTACGGTTTGTATGAATTAAAGTCATACCCGGCTGGTTTGCAGGCTGCTAATGAGTTCTTCAAAGATCCGAATAATCCGGATTTTGTGTATTTGGATTATTTGTATCGTGCCCGTTTGTATCTCGCAAACGGAAATAACGACGAGGCTATTGCTGAATTTGAAAAAGCATTGAAGGCTGATGAGAAGAAAGAACATCCGGAAGTGGCAAAAGAAATGTCTGATGCCTACGGAAAGATGCTGAAATATCCTGATGCGATTCGTATGTACCAAGTATACATGGATATGCTGGGTGACAAGAAAGAAGTTAGCGACTTATTCTTATTCGGTCGTTTGTATTATCAGGCAGCAGGTGCTTTAGCTCCGACAAATACGGCAGATTCTACTGCAGTAGCAGCGGCTCCTGTTGATACGGTAATGATTAAGAAACAGCAAAATGAATATCTGACACAAGCCGATACGATATTTGCAGAAGTGTCACAACGTGTTCCTGATAACTACTTGGGATATTTCTGGAGAGCTCGTACCAATGCAATGTTAGACCCGGAAACTACTTTGGGTTTGGCGAAGCCTTATTATGAAGCTGCTTTGGCGCAGTTGGAAAAAAATCCGAATGCTTCAAAATCTTTGTTGATTGAATGTGAAAGTTATTTGGGTTATTACTACTTCTTGAAGGAAGAGTACGAACAATCTAAAGTTTATTGGACTAAGATTTTGGAAATAGATCCGGAAAACGCTACTGCAAAACAGGCGATGGAAGGACTTCAATAAGCAGAAAAAGCATAATAATCCTTTAATTAATTGCCAACAGTTCTTGAGGTATCAAGGGCTGTTGGTATTTTTTTGCTTGCATTTTTAATGTATAGCTTACCTTATCTCACCGATATTCTCTTCTTTACAACCTCTCTCTAAGGTTTTTTTCGTTTTTCATGTCTTTTTATTTAATATAAAATCGTAACTTTGCCGACACTTTGTAAAGCAAATACGTGCATGATATCGGTAGAAGAATTAAAAGTGGAGTTTGGCGTTACACCTCTCTTTGAGGACGTCTCTTTTGTTATCAATAAGAAAGACCGCATCGCTTTGGTGGGAAAGAATGGAGCCGGTAAATCTACGATGTTGAAGATTTTGGCAGGATTGCAGCGTCCCACCTCAGGTACGGTGGCCGTACAGCGCGGGGTAACGATTGGCTATTTGCCTCAGGTGATGATTCTTAGTGATACGCGGACGGTGATGGCGGAAGCGGAAATGGCTTTCGAACACATCTTTGAGATGCAGGAGCGTTTAGATAAGATGAATCAGGAGTTGGCAGACCGTACGGATTATGATTCTGAAAGTTATCATGAACTGATAGAAAAGTTTACGCATGAAAACGACCGTTTCCTAATGATGGGAGGAACAAATTACAAAGCGGAAATCGAAAGAACACTTGTTGGCTTAGGATTCAACCGTTCCGATTTCGATCGTCCCACATCAGAGTTTAGCGGAGGATGGCGTATGCGTATTGAGTTGGCAAAGATTCTGTTACGGCGTCCTGATGTGCTGTTGCTGGATGAGCCTACTAACCATTTGGATATTGAAAGTATCCAGTGGTTGGAAAATTTTTTGAAAGTGAGTCCCGGAGCAGTCGTGTTGGTAAGTCACGACCGTGCGTTTATCAATAATGTGACCAATCGCACCATCGAAATTTCTTGTGGACATATCTATGATTACAAAGTAGCTTACAATGAATTTGTGACACTTCGCAAAGAACGCCGTGAACAGCAACTTCGCGCTTACGAAAATCAGCAGAAAGAAATTAAAGAGACCGAAGACTTTATCGAACGTTTTCGTTATAAGGCAACTAAAGCCGTTCAGGTGCAGAGCCGCATCAAGCAGTTGGCAAAAATTGTTCCCATAAAGATTGATGAAGAAGATACTTCTGCGCTTCGGCTGAAGTTTCCCCCTGCCGTTCGTTCGGGTAATTATCCTTTGATATGCGAGGGAGTGAAAAAATCATACGGCTCGCATGTGGTATTCCATGATGTCACGCTTACGATTCATCGCGGAGAAAAGGTTGCTTTTGTAGGTAAAAATGGCGAAGGAAAATCTACATTAGTAAAATGTATCATGGACGAAATTCCTTACGAAGGGAAATTGGTGATAGGACATAACGTCCAGATAGGTTATTTTGCTCAGAATCAAGCGCAGTTGCTTGATGAAAACCTGACCGTGTTTGATACCATCGACCGTGTGGCGAAAGGAGATATTCGCTTGAAGATACGCGATATTTTGGGGGCATTTATGTTTGGAGGCGAGGCTTCCGAGAAAAAAGTTAAAGTGCTTTCCGGAGGTGAACGCAGTAGGTTGGCTATGATTAAACTTCTGCTTGAGCCGGTCAACTTTTTGATTTTAGACGAGCCGACCAATCATCTTGATATGCGTTCGAAAGATGTGTTGAAGGATGCAATTCGCGATTTCGATGGAACGGTGATTGTTGTTTCCCACGACCGTGAGTTTCTTGACGGCTTGGTGACCAAAGTATACGAGTTTGGCGGAGGAGTTGTGAAAGAACACCTCGGTGGCATTTACGATTTCCTTCAGAAGAAACAAATGGAAAGTTTAGACGAGCTTCAGTTGTCCCAGTCTCCCTCGACGGCAAAAACAGAGGTTCCGGCAGCAGTAAGCGAGAATAAACTTTCATACGAAGCTCAAAAAGAGTTGAATAAGAAAATCCGCAAGTTAGAGAAACAAATTGCCGATTGTGAAAAAGAAATCGAAGATTTGGAGGGTAAGAAAACCGAAATTGAAACCCGGATGGCAACTCCCGAAGGTGCGGCAGATATGAAACTTTACGAGCAGTATCAACAGTTGAAAGAACAGATTTCGGAGGTGGAAGACCGTTGGGAAGCTGTGTCGCTGGAGTTGGAGGAGATAAAAGAATAAAGAAACACTTTTTTTAATAACACTATATGAATAAAAAGAATTATGTAATTCTTGCAGCCGTTGCGCTGGCTGCAATGACAGGTTGTGCCGGCCAGAAGGAAGCGAAAAGCACTTCCGGCATTGATCTTGCCAATATGGATACTACGGTATCTGCCGGTACTGATTTTTTCCGTTATGCTTGTGGTGGGTGGAATGACGCTCATCCGCTTACAGCCGAATATTCTCGCTACGGAACATTCGACATGTTGTTTGAAAATAGCCAAAAGCAGTTGCGCGATTTGATTGAAGGGCTTGCTGCTCAGCAGAATAACCAGCCGGGAACACCCGCTCAGAAAATCGGCGATTTGTATAACTTGGCAATGGACAGCGTAACGCTGAACAAGCAGGGTGTGGAACCTGTAAAACCTCGTCTGGATGAAATTGCTGCAATGACCGATAAGAGCCAGATTGTTCCGATGATGACCAAGTTGCTTTACGACGGTATCGGTACATATTTCAGAAATTATGTATATGCCGACCCGAAGAACAGTGCACTGAATATCTTCCAAATGGGACAAGGCGGCATTAACTTGGGCGAAAAAGAATATTATTTGGATAATGACAGCATTACTCTGAACATCCGCGAACAGTATAAGAACTACATTGCCAAGCTGTTTACACTGGCAGGATTTTCCGAAACTGAAGCCCGGCAGAAGATGGCAGATGTGATGGAAATAGAAACTGCCATTGCAAAAGTTTCATTTAGTGCAGCTCAGCTTCGCAACCCGGAAGCAAACTATCATAAGATGTCTTACGATGAGGTGAAGAAAACATTCCCCGGCATTGATTGGGATGCTTTTATGAAAGGTTTGGGACTGGAAAACGTTACTGAGGTGAATGTAGAACAAATCGAACCGATAAAGGAGGTAGACAAACTTATCAATACGCTTCCGCTGTCGAAACACATTGCGTATTTGCAGTATAACCTGCTGGACGCTGCCGCAAGTTATCTGAGCGATGATTTCATAGCTGCCCGTTTCGATTTCTACGGAAAGGTATTGTCCGGACGTCAGGTAAATCAGCCGCGCTGGAAACGTGCTGTAAACTCGGTTGACGGCATGTTGGGTGAACTGGTAGGACAGATGTACGTTGAGAAATACTTCCCCGCAGCAGCGAAAGAGCGTATGGTGAAGCTGGTAAGCAACTTGCAGGTGGCTTTGGGGGAACGTATCGACGCACAGGAATGGATGAGCGACAGCACGAAGGTGAAAGCACACGAAAAGCTGGATGCTTTCCATGTAAAAGTGGGTTATCCGGACAAATGGAAAGATTACTCAGACTTGAAGGTGGAAAAAGATTCTTATTGGGCAAACGTATGTCGTACCGCTGCTTGGAATGTGAAAGATATGTATAGCCGTTTGGGTAAACCGGTAGACCGTGAAGAATGGTTGATGACTCCGCAAACCGTAAACGCTTACTATAATCCTTCTACAAATGAAATCTGCTTCCCCGCAGCCATTCTTCAGCCTCCTTTCTTCAACATGGATGCCGATGATGCAGCCAACTACGGAGCGATTGGCGTGGTTATCGGTCATGAGATGACTCACGGATTCGACGATCAGGGTCGCCAGTTCGATAAAGAAGGTAACTTGAAAGACTGGTGGGCAGAAGGTGACGCCGATCGTTTCCAAGAACGTGCGCAAGTGATGGTCGACTTCTTTAATGGTATTGAAGTGCTTCCGGGACTGTATGCTAATGGACAACTGACGTTGGGTGAAAACCTTGCCGACCACGGAGGTTTGAACGTAGCGTTCTTGGCATTCCAGAATGCAACGAAAGATGCTCCGCTTGGAGTGGTAGACGGATTTACTCCCGAACAGCGTTTCTTCCTTGCTTACGCTACACTGTGGGCAGGAAACATCCGCGACGAACAAATTCGCGTGTACACCAAGTCCGACCCTCACTCACTGGGCAAATGGCGTGTAAACGGAGCGTTGCCTCACATTCAGGCGTGGTATGACGCTTTCAATATTACGCCGGACGACTCGATGTACATTGCTCCCGAAAAGCGTGTGAATATATGGTAATATTGCTATAACGCAGTTTTACGTTAAGAGCTTGTTTAAATTTTGCTCGGCTTTAAAAACAACTTATTGGAAAATTAAAACAGGCTCTAATATACTTGCGCCCCGAAAGTTTTTTACCGACTTTCGGGGCGCATTTGTTTTGTTTTAGGTTGAAAAAACGTACTTTTGTCTGTGTTAGGCTTTTAAAAACAAGAAGATATGGCTGCCAAGAAAGAAACATATACCGAAGCGATGAAGCGTTTGGAAGAAATTGTAAACCGCATCGAAAGTAACGAGTTGGATATCGACCGGCTGGGAGAGAACCTGTGCGAAGCTCAGAAACTGATTAAATACTGCCGTGACAAACTCTATAAAGCCGATGCGGAAATAAAAAAGATGTTGGAGCCCGAAGGGGCGGAAGAAAGCAAAGCATAACGGAGGAGTGAATAATCGGCTCTTCTGAAAAAGATGGAAATAAAGTTGGATTTTGTAAAGATAAAACGTATTTTTGTCCAAACATGTAAGCAGAACTGAAATTATTAAAACAATATAACAATGAAAGAAATTGATTGGGCTAATCTGTCATTCGGATATATGAAGACGGATTATAACGTACGTTGCTATTATCGCGACGGAAAATGGGGAGAATTGGAACTTTGTTCGGAAGAAACTTTGAATATTCACATGGCAGCTACTTGCCTTCATTACGGTCAGGAGGCATTCGAAGGCTTGAAGGCATATCGCGGCAAAGACGGTAAAATCCGCGTGTTCCGTCCGCAAGCCAATGCAGAACGCCTGCAAAGCACTTGCCGCGGAATCCTGATGCCCGAACTGCCTACCGAACTGTTCTGTGAGGCTGTGCGCAAAGTGGTAAAGGCAAACGAACGTTTCATTCCGCCTTACGAAAGCGGTGCTTCATTATACATCCGTCCGTTGCTCATCGGTACGGGCGCACAGGTAGGTGTTCATCCGGCGAGCGAATACCTGTTTGTTATCTTCGTTACTCCGGTAGGCCCGTACTTTAAAGGCGGTTTCGCTACCAATCCTTACGTAATCATCCGTGAGTTCGACCGTGCCGCTCCGCTCGGAACAGGTACATATAAAGTAGGCGGTAACTATGCAGCCAGCCTGCGTGCCAATAAGAAAGCTCACGACTTGGGTTATTCTTGCGAATTCTACCTCGATGCCAAAGAGAAGAAATACATTGACGAGTGTGGCGCAGCCAACTTCTTCGGTATCAAGAATAACACGTACGTTACCCCGCTGTCTACTTCCATCCTGCCGTCTATTACCAACCGCAGCCTGATGCAGTTGGCAGAAGACATGGGCATGAAAGTTGAACGCCGTCCCATTCCGGAAGAAGAACTGTCTACTTTCGAAGAAGCAGGAGCTTGCGGAACAGCAGCCGTTATCAGCCCCATTGAGCGCATTGACGATTTGGAGAACCATAAATCCTACGTCATTGCGAAAGACGGCAAGCCGGGACCCATCAGCGAAAAGCTGTATCACAAGCTGCGTGCTATCCAGTACGGCGATGAAGCCGACCCGTACGGATGGGTAATGATGGTGGAATAACCGTAAAGGCATTATTGTTTAACTTTAAAATATATTACTATGAGGAAAAAGTATTCAGAGTTGAGAGAGGAAGCCAGTAAGTCGTTAGACGGCAAATGGATGATGGCAGCGTTGGCTACATTGATTTATATAGTCATTGCAGCCGGAGTTTCCAGCATTCCTTTTATAGGAACGGTTTTGGCGTTTTTAATCGGTTATCCGTTGGTATACGGATACTACATACTATTGCTTGACGGCTTTCGTGGGGCAGAGAAGCTCGAATTGGGCACTTTGTTCGAGGGCTTTAAGGATTATGGGCGGATATTCGGTACAATGTTCCTGATGTTTATTTATCTGTTTCTGTGGACATTGTTGCTCGTTATTCCGGGTATTATAAAAGGTTATTCTTATGCCCTGACTCCTTACATTCTGAGAGATGAACCTCAGTTGAAGTTCAACGGGGCGATAGAAAAAAGTATGCGCATGATGGAAGGACATAAAATGGATCTGTTTATCCTCGATTTGACTTTCATCGGATGGGGACTTTTATGTATCATTACCTTTGGTTTGGCATACTTTTGGGTAGCTCCTTATTTCCAAACCGCCCGCATCGCTTTTTATGAGATGCTGAAGGCAGAGCAGGCAGAAGAAGAACCTGCAACCGAGATGTAATCTTACAGTTACTCTGTATATTTTCAAGAGAGGTCAGACTCGTCGGCAGACGGTCTGACCTCTCTTTTTGTTTGCCTGTTCAAAACTTTAATTGGCTGATGTGATTCAATAAGGATAGCCTTCATTGGGTACATCTGAGAGAACCAAAAAACGCTTCGGCTAGCGTTGGTTGTTCCATGCGGATGCGTTACTCAATTCTACCCATAGCGTTTACCTGTTTTTCGGGTAGCGTTTTCAACCTTTCCCTCCTCCCGTGTGGATGGTTGTTACGCCGGATAAAACCATTATCGTGGAAAGAAAATCCAGTAATCCTGCCATTTTGTGTTATCCTCCTTTGTTATTTGTACATCTCAATAAACCTTTTATCCATTGTTTATAAGTGTGTTATCTTCTATCCGATGTGCATTGCAGAAAAATGAATAAAATCGCTGATGATGTTAATTTTGCACTCAAATAACATATTTTGATATATGATAAAAAAGTATTTCTTAAAATTCATATTGCCGGGAGTTATTTTAATGCTGACATCCTCTTTGTCAGCTCAGAAGCTGGCTGTGAAAACCAATTTGCTTTATGATGCTACGGCAACCCTCAATGCCGGATTTGAAACAGGACTTAGCCCTAAATGGACGCTTGACGTATCGGGTAACTACAACGGATGGAACATGAGTAGTTGCGGATGCCGCAAATGGAAACACTGGATGGTGCAACCGGAGGCACGTTACTGGTTCTGTGAGCGTTTCAACGGTCACTTTCTGGCAATGCACGCACTGGGAGGACAATATAATATGGCAAAGGTGCATTTACCCTTCGGGCTTTATCCGGGACTCCGTAAGAACCGTTACGAAGGCTGGTTTGCCGGAGCGGGTGTGGGCTACGGTTACCAGTGGGTGCTTAACAAACGCTGGAATTTCGAGGCGGAAATCGGAGTGGGGTACGTTTATACGGACTACAAAACCTATCGTTGCTCGCAATGTCCCAAGCGGACGGATAGGGGACACAAGAACTATCTGGGCCCTACAAAGGCGGCCCTGACACTGGTTTATGTCATTAATTGATTTATCTAAAGAATAAGAAATACCTATGACAAATAGAATAATATTATCCGGAATTTTATGGGTAACGGCATTGGTTGCTGCCGCGCAGGTTTCTTATCTTGACCGCGTAGCGGTAGAAACAAAGGCGGTTAGGAAGGTTGATGATAAAGTTACGGTAGATTTGCTGTGGCAGTTTAACGGACTGAAGGTGAACACGCAAAATCAGGCAGAGTTCATACCCGTATTGGTGGCTGCCGACGGTACGGCTGAAACGGAGCTTCCTCACGTTTTTGTAGAAGGGCGCGTGCGCAGATGGGTAAACGAACGCCGCGAACTGTCTAAAGATTGGTCGCCGCGAAACGGAGAAGTGGTACGTCGGCATAAAGGGAAATACATGCCCTTAAATTATCATGCCGAAATACCGTGGGAGGCTTGGATGCACGGTGCAAACATTGAGGTACGCGAGCGCGTGACGGGCTGTGCGAATTGTCTGAACGGATATGCAGCGACTGTCATTGCTCCGTCTGTATTACCTTATCGCACCCCTGATGCTTCTCAATTCCGGTTTGCCTCTTTGGTTACGCCGGCAGAAGAAGAACTGAAAATGCGCTCCATTACTTTCCGTGGGCGATTCCAGTTCCGCCTTGACAAATATGATATTGACCCAGCCTACAAAGACAATTACAAAAAGCTGGAAGAAGCACGCGCGAAGATTGACGAGGTGGCTTCTAATCCCGATTTGAACATTGTCAGTATCGAAGTGGCAGGATATACCTCGCCCGAAGCTACCGTAGCCTATAATGAACGTTTGGCACGTAATCGGTCTACAAGCCTTGTCAACTACATGAAGAAACGTTTCCCCCAAGTGCCTTCTCAAAAGTGGTTTGCCTCTTGGCCTAATGAAGACTGGGACGAGCTACGCGAGGCTGTCGAGAAAGATACCTTACTGCCCGGACGCGAACAGATACTGGATGTTATCAGCAAATATCCGGATAATCTTGACCTGCGCGAACAGAAGTTGAAGGAGCTGCGTCCTGCTACCATTTATGAAACGCTTTACCGCAAGCATTATCCGTATCTGCGCCATAACGATTATATCATTCGTTTTGCTGTGCGTCCGTTTACGGTTGAGGAAGCAAGGGTACAGCTCTTAAAACAGCCGGAGCGTTTGAGCGCCGCCGAAATCTATCGTGTGGCAATGAGTTATCCCGAAAACTCTCCGGAAAGGATTCAGGCATTACAGACCGCTGTTCGCCTTTATCCTTCGGATGATATAGCTTTACAGAATCTTGCTGTGGCATACCTGCAAGCCGGAGATCCGCTTGAGGTCTTGTCGTTGCTCGACGGCAGGGCGCATACGGCATCTTTGCAGAATATCGTTGGCGTTGCGCTTATCCATGCCAAACGGTATGAAGAAGCAGGTTTGTGGTTTGAAAAAGCGGCTGCAGCTGGTGCTTCAGAAGCGCGTACAAACTTGCAGTTACTGAACGAATGGATATCACATACCCGATGAAGTATAACAGCGTACAATATTGCATACGTATGGTCATGGCGGCATGGGCTGTTTTGTCCGTGGCGGCTTGCAGTGACAGAAACACCCCTGAGCCTGCGATATCGGGGGCGGACTTGATAATCTGTTTCACGGGTGTGGAACATGCAGACCAGATGTCCGGAACTTTCACGCGCATGTCCGACGGCGAAGACATTTCCATAGAATACCGTCAGATTAGCATAGAGTTGACCGATGCACACGGAGTCCGTACCTTTTCTACCACAGAAGGTACGCTCCCGTCATCTGATGAGCTGACACCTCCGGATAACCTCTCGCTTGAGGAATTGCTCGATGGTTGGAATTCGGGTATGGGTAAAGGATTTAGGATTACAGAGGTGGATAATCCCCAAAAGTTGAGTGTATCCATCAATGGAGGGACAGACGAGTTCATGAAGCTCACTCCCGAACTGGTAAATGCAGGACTTGCCGTACCTCTTTATGCCGAAGTCACCCATTTTACTTATACCGCAGAAAGAGACGGACATCCTGTATGTGTATTGGTAATAACGCCGCAACACCGCATGGCGCGACTTGAATTTGCCGGAGTGAAAATAGAAGGTGCAAATTCGTCTTATACCGATGTAGTCTTGCAGGGAGCGTTTCTGAATAACGTCTTGCCGGCTGAGCAGGCAGCAGTTCCCTTGCATTTTGACGAATGGAACGAAAGATTGCTAACCGGTTTGTCTATGCCGGGCGGTACACCCGAAACGCCCGTTGTTTTGCCCGACTCAAAAGGTTTTGCATTTAATATCTTTCCCACTTATGCACAGACTTCCGACGGATGGAACACGGAAGTGGTGGAACGGTGGAAACAAAAAAGTGGTACCGTAAGCCGCTGGGTACCTTCTTTAACTCTTGTGTTCAATGCCAGACGGAAGGATACCGGTAAAGAGCAGCTGCTTTACGCCGTGGTGACTAAGTATACCGAAAGTAATGGCGAACTGATTGATATGTTCGAGCCGGGATGTATCTATCGTTTTGGAACAGTTACGGTAGATGTGGCAAAAAATCTGCTGGAGGGAGTTGAACCGGTTTCATCCGGAGGTTCGCGCAGTGCCGCGTTATCCGGAGCAGGCTTACAGATACGTAGGCAGTAGCGGCGCAAACAGATTGTTACATAAGCCAATTAAATACAAACTTAAAAAAAACAATTATGAAATTGAAATCAAGCAAATTTATCACATTAGGAGTGGCGACACTGCTGCTGGGTGCATGTCAGAAGAATGAAGTGCAGCTCCAAGACGATAATAGCCTATCGGGTGCAGGAACCCGGATGATGGTATATTTCGGTAATCCGATGAGCGGTGCTTCACGTGGCGATGTCTTAACAGATAAGACCCCCGGAGATAAAGGTGAGAATGTTATGGAAGTAACGTACAATAAAGTAGAGTTTACATTGATTGACAAAGACGGGGGACGTGAACGCACGATAACGTTGCAAAACGGTGAGGCGGACAAAGCGAAATTACCCTTAGGATCTACGGTTGCTGATGCAGATGCGTTAACTGGCCAGATTAACGGAAAAGAGGGAGTCGTATTCGAGGATGTTATTGATCCCAAGAAACTTACCGTGTCTATCAATGACGGAAAAGCTGCACCTATGGTGCTGACCGCTGAGCGTGTTACTTCCGGCTATGCTGAACCCCTTTACGCCGAAACTACTGATTTCTCTAAAATAAGTACTGACGGTTCAAAGATAACTGTGGTGCTAAGTCCGGAACACCGCATGGCGCGTTTGGAATTTAGTGATATAAGTTTTAAAAACTATGATTGCGGGAGTGACTACGAAGCAGCGGAAGCCGAAGTAATATCAAGAAAGGAAGAGGGGAGTCCTGAATATACCGGATTGGCAAGTCATTGCGATGGTGATTTCTATTTAACTTATACCAACCTTACTCTGAAAGGAATATTTCTGAATAACTTGTTGCTTGAAGAGGGACGGGAAGTGCCGGTGCATTACGATGGATGGACAGAGGAGAGCGGAAACAACTCGGTTGACCCCGGAAAGGTGAAAGCCGCAACGCCGATATATGTGAATAAATCCTATGAGTATAAATACGAAACAGGAGAAAATGGAACGAAAGGTTCGTCTTACAACCTGAAGAACAATGCACAATACACATTCAGCAATGCTGAAACGTATGGTGCCGACGGATTGAAAATATCATTCAATGAACCGAACCTCCCGGGTTATATTCCGTATTGGGATGAGAACAAGAGTGAATGGGCAAGTATTCAGCAAGATAAGGGCAAAGCATATACCTTTAACATCTTCCCCAATTACAAAGAAACGGATGAAAGCTATAAGAAATGGGATGCCGACGTACAGGCACGCTATTCGAAGAATGCGAATAACGTCAGCCGATGGGTTCCCAATCTGACTTTTGTGTTCTACGATGCTGCTTATGCCAAGAATTGGGACGAAGCGTCGTCTAATGATGACGAAGACAACCACATACTTCCCGAAGGTAAAGAGGTAGGACATCAGGTCTTTGCCGTGGTAACCAAATATGTCAACATTGCTGACGGAAAAAAGATTGATAAATTCGAACCCGGCTATATTTATCGTTTTACAGGAATGACGATTGACACAAAGAAACATATCGGTACGGATGTAGACGGTCCTCAGAAAGTCGGACTGATCGCCTATGTGAGAGTATTGAAGTGGTCGATAGTAGATGGAAAGGCGCACTTTGCAGAATAAGTACATCAAGTCCTGATAAGTGATTTTTCATAAAGCTGATAAAAACAAGCCGAAACCGCACAATGAACAAATTTATCTTTGAGCTATGGACAAAGTACCTTCCGGTCGTTATTGGACTTCTTCTGACGGTGTCTGTCACAAGTTGCGTATATGACGATAAGGCGGCAGACTGCGACAACGTGATACTTCGGTTTATATATTATGCCGACGGAGAAGAGAATGTTATTCAGGACTACCTGTATGGCATTGATGTCTATATTTTCGACGGGAAGGGCAAACTGGTGGCCAAAGCTCATCTGACGGAACAAGAGATAAGAGCCGGCACACCATTGGAATTGGACTTGCCTGACGGTACTTATCATGCCGTGGCTTTCGGTAATGACTTTGACAATACGTCGCTTGAGAATATCCTCACTCCCGTCGACCTTGAACGTATCTCGATGTATAATCCGAATAGCGAGAAGCAGACAAACGACCGCAATTATTTCGGGAAGCATACTTTCGAGGTAACTTCGAGTGAGGAGTATTTCCGTCCGGTAGTGGAAGAGACTGTGGAAATGAAAAGTGCACACACCGAGCTGCGTATAGGAGTAAAAGGATTGCCCGGACCGAAGAATCCGGATCAGATACCTTATTACATCGAACTGTCGGGGGCTGTTCCCGGTATGGATACCAATGGAAATCCCACGGGTAGCGGAACGAACGAGTATCGGCCTGTATTGCGATGGAACCCGGATACGGGAACTTATGTTGCCGAACTTTCTTTCTTCCGCCGAAACGGGCATGGTGAAGACGGGCGAAATCCCGAAGCCGAGCTTGAGCAGACCACGCGGAATATCTATGTCCGGGTATATGCTGCAGACGGCACACCGATGACGAAACCCATTTCGCTGTGGGAATTTCTGCAAAAGAATCTGTCCGGAAAGGAAATCCGTGAAGTGGGTGCGCTGCAAGAGCAGCAACTCGATATGCGGATAGAGTTCTCTTCACCTGATAAAGAGAATCCCGGACTGATTACCTACGTGGTACTTCTTCGGTGGAGTATTACGGATGGAAGTATAGGATTTGGAGATGATTGAGAGAGTATAAGATGTATTAGGAAAGCTCGCGGGGTCGGCAATTCGTTTGCCGGCCTCGCTTTTTTATTTGCATTTGCTCCAAACTTTAATCAGTAGTTGCGATACCGAGGGGGATAGCCCGCAGGCACAGGCGCTGATAAGTCCGGCCAAAGACCTCTCACATCCCAATGCTGTAAGTATAAGCAGGGTTGTTGCAGAGAGAACAACGGCTACAATTATCCATAATCCGAAGCGTTTCCAGTTCATATCATTTACTTTATGTAGTGTGAATAAATACTCTTGTCAATAATAGAGAATATAATAGTCAGGTTTAATCGAATTTATTGGGGGAGATTTTTCTCTTTTTCCCATTCCCAATAAATTAAATCTCTATAAAACCTTTTAATCTTATCTATAAGTTTTTGATTTAATGTATAATTTTTACAACTTGATGCCAGTATAAACTTATTGATGCTGGTATCACTTAAAGAGGATGTTATAAACTTATGTGTAACAACTTCCTTCTTTCCTGTGTCTTTGTTAATTTCTTCAACATTAAATATACAAGTACACCTGCCATATAGCATGCAATAATTACAGAATCTAATGTCAAAACCTTGTTCATACGCTCTCATCATACCAAATTCAAAAACATTACATCTTTTTTCGTTAATGACAACATTTTCTGGAATAGCAACTTCAAAGACGGAATCTTTAAGATGATTGTAAGTTACGTCTTGGCAATTAAGTCCGTCTTTTGTTGCCTTTGCTTGTAATATTCCGTTGTTTTCTTTTGATAGCCAAAAACGTAAAAAAGAATATTGAGGAGTGAATTTGCGTTCAAAATTATAGAAACGTATCGGTGGTAATGATTGATAGGAATACGGATTCTGAGATGTAATATCTAAAAAAAGATTTTCACTTTCAATTAGAGGTTGAAGTATATCTTTTTCATCTGTAATTTTCAGTTCGATGATTTCTATTCCGGAGTCTATTTTAGCGGGTTCACAATCATGGGTGACAGATATCTCTAGGAACATAGGTTTACGTTCTGGATACTTACTGTGTGAGAGCATTAAGTCTGCTCGAAACCCATTATAAGTTACCTCTTCCTCGCAAGTATCATATCTTTTTTTCAGATCAATGTTATGTAGCTTCTTTTTGTTACACGCTACATCGCGAGAGTAACGCTTTGTTAATTGGCAATCTGCTGCTTTTTCACAGGTGAATTCCACATAATAGCTGATGATAAATTCTTGCTGAGTGTCAAACTTTTCTTTAAGTTTCTTTTTACCAAATTTGTGTAAATAACTTTCCCAACTACAATGAGCTTCCTTGTGTCGAAAATGGTGTTGTCGTTTTTCTCCCAACACGGCACTCATTTCTGCACCGCAACCAATACAATAATAGCATTTGGCACGATTTTCTTGTGTTACTTCATTTATATTTATAATATTACCAGCAGTATCAAGGGCATGGTGAAATTGAATCATAAGCCATTTAATCTTTACTTTTTCTTCTTTCTAACATCCCAATGAAAAGAATATATATTGCCGTTTATTGATATATGGACAGTTAAAGTTTGTCCTTTCTTTCGTTTAATATTCATGTAACCGACTATGCTTTCACCGGGATGAATGGTAGTCATTTTCAAATATCCTTCTTCCTTTATAGCCCTGTCATTTTCCAATGTCTTACTTAATGTCGCTATTTGATTAGATGCTGCTACATTTGCTTGGTATGCGGCATTGGCATCATAATGTTGTGTTATTGTAGTATAAGCATATCCATTAGGTGAATAAGAAGTCGAATAAGAAGTGGAATATCCTGCATTTCCTGTATTAAGTCCTGCAGAAAAGCCATAAAGAGCCATAATCCATGCTTGATTTTTCTTTATCTTCTTTTGAAAAGCTTCATTGGTATATACTTTAAGTTGTAAAGTGTCTCCTTTTTTGTTGATTAATCGTGCGTCAACGTCTTCCGGATTAAAAGTAACAGAAGTGTCACTTTGATTCTGAATGAAAATATTTATTTGGTAATACTTTCCATAATCATCTTTAGATTCATAACTTGTTAGTCCTACAACGAAATCTTTAATCTTTCTATAAGCCCATTGTTTGCCATCATTATATTCTGTTACAACAGTTGAATCCGAATCTGATTGTATGAAAGTTTGTGCATTACAAGTGATAAACCAAAATATTAATAATATGATACATTCTATTTTCTTCATTTTCTTACTTTGTTTATAACGAAAGGTGAAACCATTCTCAACTTGCTTCTCCATTTTACTTATCGCTAAGCATTTTTTTACATAAAACGAACACTATTAGTTTATGACTTGTAGATGCGAACATTTTGCCTATTTGTTCTTCATGTGTCGGATGGCTGGCGATAATTAAAATGAAAGAAAAAAATTATATTAAGATATTAGGTTAAAAATGGAATATTTTTCTATGATTGTTAGTTTAATTATGAAAAATATTTCGATAAAGTCATATGGACTTTTGAAAAGTGTTTATGTTCTCATTTTTTCATTAGCAAAATATTTAGTCGGTTAATGTTCATGTTATTGGTACAAATATAGCGAAAAATCATGAAAGATATATTTTTGTATAGCATAAATGCTGATAAAATAAACACTATCCTTCTACGAAGCAGAGAGAAGATTATTAAATGCAACTTTTCCCGTCAAAAGTCAGGCATAATTTATTGTGAAGGCAGACGTAAAAACGGAAAGGGTGATAATGGTATTTGCTGAAATCTTTCTTTGCATAGTTCAAAGATTGTAAACTCGTTTTTGTCCGTTCCGCCGAAAATCTGTAATTTTGTCCGCAAACAATTAAAAGATAATGGGAAAAGGTAAATTAGCAAAGTTTGCAGATATGGCTTCATATCCGCATGTGTTTGAGTATCCGTATTCGGTGGTTGATGATGTTCCGTTCGATATGAAAGGAAACTGGAACCGTGATTTCTTTAAAAACGATAATCCGATTGTGCTGGAGTTAGGATGCGGAAGAGGGGAGTACACCGTGGGATTGGCGCGTCGCTATGCCGACAAGAACTTTATCGGAGTAGACATCAAGGGGGCGCGTATGTGGACGGGGGCTACCGAAGCCTTGAACGAGGGATTGAAGAACGCCGCTTTTCTGCGTACGAACATCGAGATTATCGACCGTTTTTTCGCGCCGGGCGAGGTAAGCGAGATTTGGCTCACGTTCTCCGACCCGCAGATGAAGAAGGCTACCAAGCGGCTTACCTCTACTTATTTCATGGAGCGTTACCGCTGTTTCCTTGTGCCGGGCGGGGTGATTCACCTGAAGACCGACAGTAATTTCATGTTTACCTATACCAAATACATGATTGAGGCGAACCGCCTGCCGGTAGAGTTTATTACCGATGACCTTTATCATTCGGGCATGGACGATGACATTCTTAGTATCCGTACTTATTACGAACAACAGTGGCTCGACCGTGGCTTGAATATC
>ENA-ORSI01000705-ORSI01000705.1-human-gut-metagenome-genome-assembly--contig:-NODE-705-length-34277-cov-4.853603_pt1 | contig 34277 bp, 42 predicted proteins | sample MGYA00242187_ERZ509154 | MGnify/ENA primary metagenome ERZ509154 (study PRJEB26280, sample SAMEA2338627) | human gut metagenome | biome: human gut; feature: human-associated habitat; material: faeces...
GATGTATCGTGAAGATGGTCAAGACTATCGATTAGCAGCAACAAGTAATTGGATGAACATGGGGTTATATGAATGGACTATTTCGCGCAATTCGGGTTTTACGGACTTTTCGTTCTATGTGAACACGTCGGGCCATGTCGGCAACAACCGTGTGAGTACGAATTTCGATGCGGCGCGGCCAGTCTTTTATCTCGAATCTGCTGTAACATATGCCAGCGGAAACGGAACAATTGTAGATCCGATTCGCCTGAGCGCATAACGGGTAACTTCAAAATCACCAAAAAGAAACTGAAAATTGGTAGTATGCAACTACTGATTTTTTTAATATTAAAATGGTGATTTATTTTGAAAGATATTTTAAATGAAATTAAAGATTTTATTAAAGTACTATTTTATATTTGTTTTGTAATATTTATATTAGTTTCTCTATTTTTTCTAATTCGCAGTATATCATTATAATTTTTTCTATGCTATACTAATAGCGGTGATTGAATTGCAAAAATATAAAAAATTAATAATAGTTGGAATTGTATTTATTTTAATTTTAATACTTGGCTTTTTTACCTGGAGATATCTTCGTGTTAAGTTTGCTAAAGTCGAAATTATATTAAATGAAAATATGAATATCGAATTTTTAGAAAATGCTAAAGTATCAGATTTTATAACTAGTATTAATGGTACAATAGTTGATGACTATGAAATAGATACAACTAAAGTAGGAAAACAAAAAATAGAGTTTACCTATATCAATGAAGATAATATTAAACTTGATTGTTCATATGAAATAAATATTATTGATACGACTGCTCCATTAGTTTGGTTAAATAGTAGCTATAATGTTTTGGAAGGTAGCCAAGTTAGTTTGGTTGATGATATTTTATGCGGAGACAATTATGATTCTAATCCAACTTGTGAAGTAATCGGAGATTATAATATGAATGAAGCTGGAAGTTATAATTTAGTATTTAAAGCAACTGACTCTAGTGGTAATGTTACCGAAAAAAAATTTACTTTAAATGTTCGCAAGCCATCAACATCAAATGGAAGTTCATCTTCAAGTAATGCAAGAAGCTATACTCAGTTTGCGGATGTGGTAGCTGAACACAAAAATGAAAATACTGAAATCGGTATTGACATATCCAAGTGGCAAGGGAATGTTGACTTTAATGCTTTAAAAGAAGCTGGTGTTGAATTTGTTATAATTCGAGTAGGAACATCTGATGGTATCGGCGGCGAAAATTTGCTTGATAGTAAATTTATCCAAAATATTGAAGGTGCCAATAAAGCAGGTATTCCGGTTGGTATTTATTTTTATTCGTATGCTGATTCTAAAGCGCGAGCTGAAGCTGATGCTAAATGGGTGCTTGATCAAATAAAAGACTATGATGTTTCACTGCCAATAGCTTTTGATTGGGAAAACTGGAATTTTTACAATGACTTTAATTTGAGTTTCTTTGGTCTTAGTGATATTGCTAACAGCTTTGTTGATGTTTTAAAAGAATCTGGTTACGAAGGTATGCTTTATAGTAGTAAAACTTATTTAGAAAATATTTGGTATAGTCCAGACTATCCAGTTTGGCTAGCTCATTACACAAGTAAAACAAATTATGCCGGCGAATATTCTTACTGGCAAATATGTAATAATGGCCGAGTAGATGGCATTGATGGTGATGTTGATATCAATATTCGTTATTTAGCAACCGAGTAGCATTTAAAGTTGTTAAATATGCAACCAAGTTACAATATGCAACCAAGTTTTTACAAAAATCAACCGTAAGTTGGTAGTTTAAATTGATTCTATTTAATAAAATTATGACGAGGTGAGAAAAATGAAGTTTTGTGAAAAACTCCAAAAATTAAGAAAAGAGAAAGGATATTCTCAAGAACAGCTTGCAGACTTACTCGATGTGTCTCGTCAATCTGTATCTAAATGGGAATCAGGAACGACTTATCCTGAAATGGATAAGTTATTAAGTCTATGTAAAATATTTGATGTTACATTAGATGACTTAACTAATGACGAAATAACTGACAAAACTATTAAAGAAAAAAGTCGCAACACTCTAAGCAATGTTATTGATGCTATTTTAGACATGATTAGTCGCAGTATTGAAATGTTTCGTTCAATGGATAAAAAAGAAATTGTCAAATGTATTACCGAATTATTGATAATGGTAGTAATATTGTTGATATTTAAATTGCCTTTTAATTTTGTTGATAATCTTGTTATGGATATATTTGCCAACTTTTCTAGTGAAGTTTATTTAGTTTTGACAAGTATTTGGTTATTTTTATCAAATATTATTTATCTTATTTTGTTTGTAACTATATTTATATATACTTATAAGATTAGATTCTTGGATAAATTTAATTATGAACGGGCATTAAAAAAAACTAAACCAAAAGAAGAAAGCGAAAATTCTACTATTGTTAATAAAGAAGAAAATTCTACTGTTAACCCGGTAAAAGAAAAACATTCTTTTATCTTGTTCGACGTATTAGGAAAGTTATTTAATATATTTGGCAAAATATGTTTATTGTTTATTTTAATTCCTATTGTTATTTTCTTTGTATTTTTGGTAGTGGCAACTACTATTGCTTTAATCGCCATGGTTTTAGGAATCCATTATATAGGTATATTTATTGCCTTACTTGGTGCAACTGCTGCTAGTGCTATAATTATGGAATTATTTATTCGCTTTTTAGTAAGTAGTACTATTCCAATTAAAAGAATGTTTATTATTTTCCTAAGTGGTCTAATCATTTTAGGTGTTGGTGGAGGTATTACTGCTTTTGAAATAAGTTCAACCAAATATATTGATAAAATACCAAATAGTATAGAACCAAATATAATAAAAAATACTTATGATATGAATGAAAATTTATTCTTCCGTCCTGATTTATATATTGATGAAATCAATTATAAGGTAGATGAAAATTTAACTGCCGAAGTAAATGTAGAAATAGCATACTATGAAGATTATTTAAAAATAGATACTTATCAAGATACTGATTTTTATGTAATTAATTCTTATTCATCATGGGATAATACTTTAAATTATTTAAATCTTCTTAAAAATGATTTAAAAAATAAAACTTTATATAATTATGAACTTTTAGGTAAAGTAGAAATAACTATTACTTCTAGTTCTAAAAATGTTGAAAAAATAAAAGAAAATAGTCAAAACTATTATGAAAAGTTAAATAAAAATGCCGATGAATATTATGTATATCAAGAAGAAATATATAGCTTGCAAGAAGAACTAACTGCTAGTGAAAATGAAAATGCTAGTCTTAGAGAAAAGCTTACAGAATTAGAGTCAAAGTTAGATAACATTAATAATGTAATGGAAAATTAATTTTACTTTAAAATCTGTTAAAAAAATTATATAATAATTGTAGATAAAGAGGATTTGGTTTATGAAAACAATTATTAATATTAATTTAAAGAAAAAAGATGATTTTTACAGTAGATATTCTACTAAAAAACTTAGTTTTGAAATAACAGATTTTATATATAACGAATGTTATGGTGAAAATTATAAAAATAATATCATAATTAATATTTATACAAAATTAAAATTAAGTGATAAAGAAAAAAATGCGATGATGGATACCATCCGTAGGACTTTTGGCCTAAAAGTTCAAGACGAAATTTATTATTATGAAAAAGCTAAATTTAAAAAAACTATCCTTTTCTTAATCGGGATAGTTTTGATCATAATTTATTATTTATCATTTATTGAAGTATTAAGTGAAATTATTTTAATACTTGGCTGGTTAGCTATCTGGGAATCTGTTTATAGTTTTTTAGCAGATTCCAGCAAAGATTATATTTGTATATATCGTTTGCGGAAGCTTGCATCAGCCCGAATTTATTTTTTAGATCCTTCTGAGCAGGATTCTAATTCTTGAGATAAAGTTTTTAATGCCGACTTTATCTTTTTTTCTTCTTCCTCTTCTAGTGTATAATATCCAAGTTTATATGCTAAATTAAATACTTCTTTAGTCTTTTTATTTATCTCCTTAAACATATTAAAATGTTCTTTATAAAGTTTTTCACAACTTGCTTCATTCATTGCATAAGTCATATTGACAGATAAAGATTTAAGAGTATCTAAAGTATCCATCATGTATTCTTTATCATTCATCAGCTTCACCACCTAATAATTTTATTAAAGTGTTACAGTTTTGAAAATGCATATCTGCTAAAGAGTTAAGTTCTTTAATAATCTCTTCATTTTCAACATTTTCAGAATAATTATCAAATTTTTTCATTGCTACAAAATTCCAATTAAACATATCTTTAATATACGCAGAATCTTTTGTAGAAATCATTTCAGGAACATTTTTCATTTACTTTACCTCCCATTAATAGTATTGATTTATTTTAGTTTTATAAACTGTTATTTTTTGGTATAATGTATAGCAAGGAGATAAATAATGAAAAGAACTAGTAAAGCTCTAACAGCAGCCATTCTTATATTTTATTCGCTTTTTATAGTATTTGCTTTTGCTGTTGGTTTTTTTGTAATTACTGGAATAAAAGAAGAAGTAACTTTAGAAAATGAATTTTCTGCGATTGAAGATTTAATTGATAATAGTAGTATTGATAATACTCAGATTGATTATATGCTAAATAATTTTGTTACTACTGGAGATTATTTAAATGTCGAAAAAGCTATTAAAGATTATTTAGAAGACTTATTAGTTGAATGCCGCCGTTTAGATAATATTTTTCAGAGCCAGGATTTAACTAATGTATTATCACTTTATAACTTTGATGCCGACGCTCCATATTTTTATGAATCCCAACATATAATTGAAAACTATTATCAAGAATTAAAAAATATAAAAACTAATTTAATTAATTTACTTGATACTGATAGCATTATATCCTATGCCGAAGCTTATCAACTTCAAGATTATTATTTAGATTATTTTAAAACTCTTATTATCGATGAAAATATGCTTAACACTAATCGTAATGATATAGAAAATAGCCTAGATTATGCTTTAAATACTTTAGATATTTATAAAGAATTATTTGAATTGTTAAGTAATAATGTAGATTCATGGACTATGGATGAAGATTATATTTATTTTGATAATGATAATCTTTTAGAAGAATATAATCGTTTAATAGAAATAATCAATAATATGGACTTTTATTCAGATGTAGAAAGTTTTATTTGAAAATATTAAAAAGTCATTTAATAGTCACTTTTAAAAAATATACTGATATTGAAAGGACTGATTAGATGGAAATTTTAAAAGTTGAAAATTTATCGAAAGTCTATGGTAAAGGTGAAACTAAAATTAAAGCCGTAGATGATATTTCGTTTAGTGTTGAAAAAGGAGATTTTGTTGCTATCGTCGGCGCTAGTGGTTCTGGTAAATCGACACTTTTGCATTTACTTGGTGGAGTAGATAGACCTACTAAAGGTAAGGTGTTTATTGATGATGTTGATATTTATGCCATGGATAATGATGCTCTAGCTATTTTTAGAAGAAGACAAGTAGGGCTAATTTATCAATTTTATAATTTAATACCTATATTAGATGTTGAAGAAAATATTACCCTTCCTGCTAAATTAGATGGAGCAGAAGTTGATAAAAAACATTTGAATGATTTACTTGAAACTTTAGGATTAGAAAATCGAAAAAAGCATTTACCAAATGAACTTTCCGGTGGTCAACAACAAAGAGTTTCAATTGGTAGAGCCATAATTAATAATCCTGCCTTAGTTTTAGCGGATGAACCAACAGGAAATTTGGATTCTAAAGCTAGTGATGAAATAATTTCCTTGCTGAAAAAATCAAATGAAAAATATAACCAAACAATTATTGTTATTACCCATGATTTAGAAATAGCTTCAAGTGCGAATCGTATCATTACTATCGAAGATGGTAAGATAATTAGTGATGTAAGGAACTAATCATGAAAATTTTAAATAAACTAACTTTACGCAATTTAAAACTCAATAAAAAAAGAACTATTGTAACAATAATTGGTATTATTTTATCAACTGCTCTTATATGTGCTGTTGCTGGTATGGTTAGTAGCTTGCAAGCAACATTAGTTGAAAATGCTAAAGAAAATAATGGAAATAGGCATATAACAATAGAATCAGTAGCTAAAAATGATTTAAAATATTTTGAAAATAATCGTCATGTTGAACTTATGTATTTGGTGGAAAACTTGGGTTATGCTCCACTTGTTGGTAGCGAAAATCCATATAAACCATATATTTATATCATTGGCTACACTAAAGAAGCATTTGCTAATAGCAAAATTAACTTGGAAGATGGAAGACTTCCCGAAAATGCTTCTGAAATTGTAATTTCTAAAAGTATCATCGATAATGCTGAAGTAGATATAAATATCGGAGACAGAATATCTTTAGATATAGGTAATCGTGTTTGTAGCGATGGCTCAATAATGACGCAAAATAATCCTTACTTTGTTTATGAAGAAGGGTATAATGAAATAGATGATTGTAATGAAACTCTTGATTACAAATATACTAAAGAATATACCGTTGTAGGTATCATGGAAAGATTAGATTATAATGTTGAAGCTTATAATGCTCCAGGTTATACAGTAATTACCTATACTGATACTTTAACAAGTAATTCATATGATGTTTCTTTATTATTTAAAGACCCCGGCTATTATGAAGATTTTTTAAATACAATGGCCAATAGCAATGAATTAAAAAATTATGGCTACACTTTAAATGCTGATTTACTTCGTTGGCAAGGTGTTGGTCTGAGTGGCTCTAATCAAAATATGCTTTATACCGTTGCTGGAGTTGTAATTGCCATAATTATCCTTACTAGTGTTTTTGTTATCCGTAATAGTTTTAATATCTCTATAACCGAAAAAACTAAACAATATGGCATGCTTGCAAGTATTGGTGCAACAAGTAAACAAATCAAGAAAAATGTTTTATACGAAGGATTTATCATTGGCATAATAGGTATCCCAATTGGTATTCTATGTGGAATATTTGCAGATTTTGTTTTATGCTACGTTATTAACATTTTACTACCTGATTTTATCGAAGAGACTAAATTTATATTTAGTGTACCAATTTTACCAATTCTTTTAAGTGCTATCTTAGCAATCGTCACTATTTACTTATCTGTTATAAGTGCTGCTCGTAAATCTAGTAAAATTTCTCCAATTGAAGCAATTCGTAACAATAATGAAATAAAGATTAATCCTAAGAAGTTAAAGACTCCTAAAATAATCAATAAGGTTTTTGGCATCGGTGGTGAAATTGCTTACAAGAATTTAAAAAGAAGTCGTAAGAAATATCGGACAACTGTCATATCTTTAGTAGTAAGTATTTCTGTATTTATTGCTTTATCATCATTTCTAAATTATGGCTTTGGTGTAGCAGGTCAATATTATAAAGATATCGCCTATAACCTACAGGTATCAATTTATCCTAAAGCAACTGAAGAAGATACTGTAACTGATGATGCAATTAAGTCTTCTTATGATGAAATTTTATCCTTAAATAATATAAACAATTATTCTCTACATCGCAGTACTTTACTAGAAATAGATATGAAAGAATACATGACTGATGAAGGATTCTATAATTACTATGGTGAAGAAAAAGAAGAATACCAAGATGATACATTATCTTACTTACAAATAATTTCTCTTGGAGATGCTGAGTATAAAAGATATGTTGAATCTTTCGGTGGCAATATAAATGATTACCAAACTGGAGGAATAATAATTGATGATTTCTCTTATTACAGTAGCGATCACTACGAACACTATAATGTCTACAATGTCTCTGAAGGCGATACTATAAATGGTAAATTTGAAGATGGTAATTCATATCAAATAAATATAGTAAAAAGGACAGATAAAAGACCTATGGGCTTAGAAGGTAATTATTCATCCAGCGGCTACTTAATTGTATCTGATTCCATGATGGATAATCTCGATTATAATTATGAAGCTTTATACATAAATAGTAGTGATACATCTAAATTAGAAAGTGATATTAATGATTATCTAAAAAATACTGATTATGAATACTATTTATATAACGTTGAACAAGAAGTAAATGCCCAAAAGTCGATGCTATTACTAGTGGCAATATTCCTATATGGCTTTATAATTGTCATCAGTTTAATAGGTATTACTAACATATTTAATACAATAACTACTAACATGAATTTAAGAAGCAAAGAATTTGCTATGTTAAAATCCATTGGTATGACTTCGCGAGAATTTAATCGAATGATTCATTTAGAAAGTATATTCTATGGTACAAAATCTCTACTTATTGGTATACCTTTAGGACTTCTTGGATCATTTGCAATCTATAAAGCTTTTGAAGTTGGAAATGACCTCGGTTATATGTTGCCTTGGCAAGCAATATTAATTTCTATTGTAGTTGTCTTCTTACTAATAACTATAATTATGCATGTATCAGTTAAAAAGATTAATAAACAAAATATTATTGATACTATCAGAAATGATAACATCTAAAAAAGACTTACCATTAATTTGGTAAGTTTTTTAGTGCCTTGTATCTAGGAATAATTAACTTATTTAATCTTGCTTCCATACTTTTATAATAGTATTCTTTTCTTTCTTTACTTATTATTTTATATCCTTCAAATTCTTCTGGAATGCTTTCAATAAATTCTTTAATATCTTTCATCTTTTGAATTATAATTGGAGTTAATCTAATAATGGCTCTTTTTATATCTTCGTTATCCAAATTTAATATATCTCTAAATTTTAATTCTTTATCATCTAAAATATAAACAGTTTGTGTATATAAAAAACTTTGTTCTAAAGCATTATTATCGTTTAATCTTATCTTTAATCGTTCATCACTAGTTTTACTATAAAATGAGGCTCCATTATCAAATACTGGTGCTAATTTATACTCACCATTTTTAAATAGTAATCCGAAATTACCTTTATTTCTATCATTATTATTTATAAGCCCATCGATAATTACCATATCAAATAAATACTCTCTAAAATTTTGCATATTAATTAATATTGGATTATTATCCATTTGAATTAAAATTTCTTTTAAATCTACACTATTATTACCAGAATCAGAAACATTCTCATCAATAAGTTTGTTTTCTAGTGTCTTGTTATATATATTTCTAATAGTCCTAAATTCTCTTAATTCATAACCATTAATACAAAAGTCTTCACAAGCAACTACAACCTTTTTATTCCTTATACCTAAAATAGTATTATGCGTATTAATCCCTAATATTTGATAAATGTGACTTCCAATATACTCTGATAGAGGAGATGTTGTATAAGAATCTTCTACTCGTGCCATACTTTTTGTAGATTTTGGATATTTAACTAACCAATATTTATTATCAAATATTATTCCTTCTTTTAAGCCAGCTTGACCACCATAAGCCCCATTTTTATCACTAAGAGGGCAATTTTCTAAATTATACATCTTTATAATCCTCCGCTCTAATATCATAGCGCATTATTAATGCATCCCACTCTTTTTTAGTAATCATACCTTCAGCATAAGCATTTTTAGCAAGTACATCTAAGTGATCACAATAATCAAAATAAAGTATATTTTTTTCTTCATCCAATTTTTCTAATTCTTCAATTTGATGTTCAATAGACCTAGGTACTTTAAAATCTATCTTTATTTCATCATTTACCCAATTATACTTTTTCATATCTACTTCACCCAGTTATAGTATAGCATAAAATGTGATTAAAACTAATAAAAACAAGTTAAGAATCAGGATAAACGCATGAAATTTTGAAATGCGTTTTTTCGTGTGTAATATAAATATAAATACAAAGAATAAAGTTTGATAAAGTACGGCTAAGAAGCGAAAAAGTTGGAGAAAATAAAAACGTTAAATTCAATGAGTATTTATTCCCATAATTATGGAATATCCATTTCTATAGAACAACAACTCATAAAAAATTAAATTTAACAAATTGTATATTAACAGCATATGCTTTAAAGAAGAATCAGAAAACACTTTATAATGATGTAAAAGATATAGATGTATTAAAAGAGATAGAAAAAGAAAATTATGCAGAAGATGTTGAAAAATCACATAGTAAAATTATCACAAGAAAATATTATATAACAAGTAAAATATTCTGGTTAAAAAATAAAGAAAAGTGGGAAAAGTTAAAATCTATAGGAGTTTGAAAAAAAGCAATTTTGACTCCACCAATAAAATTTATTAGTTTTAATATTTTTTGCTTTTTGGTAAAATAATGTTGGTGATTATTTATGCATAGTATTTTACTTATCGAAGATAATGATTACATTATTAAAGGAATTAAGTATTTGCTCGAATCTAATAATTTTAAAGTAACTATCGCTAAGTCTTTAAAAGAAGCTAAAGAGTTAATAAGCAACAAATATGATTTAATAATTCTTGATTTGATGTTACCAGATGGTGATGGCCTAAAATTTTATGAAGAAAACCTAAAGAATAAAACAACATTAATATTAACGGCCAAAGATGATGAAGATATAATTTCTTCCTCATTAGATTCCGGGGTAGAAGATTATATAATTAAACCATTTCGTTCTAAAGAGCTTCTAGCACGAATTAATAAAATATTAAAAAGAAATAAAGATAATGCAATAATTACAGTGGATAATGTAACTATAGATGCTGATGCAGGTAGGGTGTTTGTCACAAATAAAGAAATTATTTTAACTAGTTTAGAATATCGTATTTTACTTTTACTTTTTCAAAATTTAAATCGCATTGTAACTCGCGAAATATTAATTGATCGCATTTGGGATATATCTGGAAAATTTGTTGAAGATAATACTCTTACAGTTTATATTAAAAGAATTCGTGAAAAACTTGGTAATGAAAACATTATTAAAACGATTAAAGGGATTGGTTATAGGGTGGATAAATGAAAAAAAGTAGTATCGTAATAACAATTATAATATTGTTTGTAATAATAATTATAACATCATATTATGAATATCAATCTTATTCAGAACTTACAAATGAATTTGTAAATAATGTCGTTGAATTAATTAGCAATAATTATCCTGATATTGATACTAGCGAAATTATAAAAATAATTAATGATGACTCCAGCTACAGTAGTGATTCCAACATTCTTACAACTTATGGATTTACTGATTCTGATTTAAGTGTTTTAACATCTATTGAAAATAATTTTTATGAACAATTATTATTAAAAATTGTTTTAATTTTAATTCTTATAGTTATTTTCATATTAGGTATAAACCTATATAACCATAAAAGAAAAAAAGAATTAAATAATTTAATCAAATATTTACAAGAACTAAATCGTGGTAATTATAATTTACAAATTGATTTAAATAGCGAAGGAGACTTATCGATATTAAAAAATGAAATTTATACAACTACAATTATGTTAAAGGAGCAAACAGAAAAAGAAATTATAGATAAGAAAAATTTAAAAGACTCTCTAACAAATATATCTCATCAATTAAAAACACCATTAACATCAATTTCCTTATTGGTTGATAACTTAAGTGATAAAAACATCCCTGAACAATTAAAACAAGAATTTTTAAATGACATTAAAAATCAAATAGAAAGTATTAAGTATTTAGTTATAGTTCTTCTTAAATTATCACGTTTTGATGCTAATGTTGTAACATTTAAAAAGGAAAATATAAATGTTCAAAAGTTATTTTTTAATATTTGTAAATACATTGATGCTTTAAGAGAATTAAAAAACATTAACATTCATATAACAGGTTCTACTAATGTATCATTTATCGGAGATTATAATTGGGAATTTGAGGCCTTAAGTAATATTTTAAAAAATTCTATTGAATATACTCCGGATAATAAAAATATTTATATAAATTTTAAAGAAACTAATGTATATACCGAAATAATTATTCAAGATGAGGGAAAAGGAATGAATAAAGAAGAACAAAAAAGAATTTTTGAACGCTTTTTTAAAGGAAAGAATAGTGACAGTAATAACTTTGGAATTGGTTTATCCTTAGCCAAAGAAATAATAAATAAAGATAATGGTACTATTAAAGTTGATTCTACATTAAATATTGGAACTACTTTTAAAATTCGCTACTATAAATAGTTTACTTATTTGCATCAATTAAGTATAATTTAACTAGAAGGTGACGTAATGAGCACAAATAATATCCAAAGGTTAACCAAATCACAAAGACTTTTGCTGATAATAGGAGTTGTAGTTGTGATAGTTGGGCTTTTTGGTGGAGGAATCTTAAGTTGCTTTATTGCTACAAAAGAAGTAACTAGTTTATCAGAGGTGACTAAAGCTGGGATAAATTCAACAGTAGAAGTTGAATTAGTTACCGACTATTTTGCAACCCTTACTACTAAATTTGAGCAAGAAAAATATTACTTTATTACTGATAAGGATACTACTTATATAGCAAAGCTTGATGATGAAACTTTTGCTAAGTTAAAAGAAAATTATGATTATAATTATAGTTCAGATCCTAATGGCGCTCAACCAGATTCAATTACCATTTTGGGTGTATCAGAAGAAATACCACGTGACATTAAAAATTTTGCTATTGAATATTTTCAAAAAAGCGAAGGAATAAATCTAAACTCTGATAATTTTTCGGACATTATTTATCCTTACCTTATAAATACGTATATAACTAAAACAGATATAATAATTAACAACGCTATTATTTTTGGAGTGATTACTGTTATTGGCTTAATATTATTAATGATTTATGTTGATATTCAAAGCAAAACAAAAAAAAGTATTGCTTGTTATAATAATTTTTTATCAGAAATAGAAGATGAGCTAAGTGCTAAAAACTCTATTCATTATAAGCTTCTTAAAACCTATTTGACAAAAAATTATTTGGTTAATTATCAATACAGTTTAAAAATTGCTAGTTTAGATGATATTATTTGGATTTATCCATATGAATATCGCCAAAGTGGGATAGTTATTAATAGAAAGATAGTAGTAATTACAAAAAATGGTCAAAAGAGCTATATAGGTAATATAAAAAGCTGGAATAAAAGAAAAGAAGACAACTATAATGATTTATATCAACAATTATTAAAAAGAACACTCAACGCCTTGCACGGTTATTCTCGTGATAATAAAGAAGAGATAAAAAAACTGTTAGATAATTGTAACAAGTAAATAAACCATATTGACTTTAATAAGTAAAAGCTGTAAAATACAATCACCTGATGGAAGTGATTATTGTATGGAAATTGAATCGGAGTTAAATGAAAATGTTTTAAATGAACAATTAGAAAGCGCTTGTAAAAAGAGAAACTTTTTCAAATCAATAGCTAATGATTTATATGATTCTGAGATAATTTACCAAAAAGAAATTAAAGAAATTACAACTAAAATAGTAGGGGTTAAATCAAACAAATCTGTTTTAAATAAAATAGGTATTAAGTGTTTGGCAATTTTAATAGTGGGAATAGTTCTTTTTCAAATGTTTTCGCCCTTATTTCTTATTCCTGCTTTAGTATATAACCTTTACAATTTGCCAAAGGTTATAAAACTAGCTAAAATTACAAAAAAAGATAATATTTCTGATCTAACAGCAAATATATTTTTTTTAGCGGACAAATTAAAAAAAATCGGCGATAAAGAAAAGGAAGTAAAAAAATTAATAGAGCAGACAGAACAACTAATTTTAGAAATTGAACACAAGAAAAAAAATCTAAATACAGAAAAAAAAGATATAGAGACTATAGATTACAATACTACTGAAATTGAAGAAAAGTTTAAAGAAATAAACTTAATAAGAAAGAATCTTAAAAAATAACTTTGAGGTATTTTATGAAATTAGTAATTAAAAAATTAAAGAAGAACTTCGGTTCCAAAGAAGTTCTAAAAGATATAAATTTTGAATTTGCCAGTGGCAAAATCTATGGCCTTCTTGGGCGCAATGGTGCTGGTAAAACAACACTATTTAATTGTCTAAATGAAGATTTGGCTGTTGATGCTGGTGAGTTTTATATTACGGATTCTGAAAAACACAATATAGAATCTAAAGATATCGGCTATGTTTTATCAACACCAGTTGTTCCCGAATTTCTAACAGGACGTGAGTTTTTAAAGTTTTTTATCGATATCAACAAAGATAATGTTGCTGATTTAAAAACTATTGATGAATATTTTGACTTAGTAAAAATTGAACCGGAAGATCGCGATAAATTAATGAAAGATTATTCCCATGGGATGAAAAATAAAGTGCAAATGTTAGTCCACATTATTGCAAGTCCTAGCATTTTACTTTTAGATGAACCTTTGACATCTTTTGATGTAGTAGTTGCTGAAGAAATGAAAGAACTATTAAAAAAACTAAAGAAGGGGCATATTTTAATTTTTTCAACCCATATCATGGAACTTGCCCTAGATTTATGTGATGAAATAGTAGTATTAAATAATGGAATTTTAGAAAGCATTGATAAAAGTAATATGAACAATGATAAATTTAAAGAAAAAATTATTAATGTTTTAAAGGGTGAAGAAAATGCTTAATGATTTTCGCATTTCTTTTCAAGTTAAAAATGCTTATACAGTAAATGAGTTTATCTATGGTTTACAACGTATCCCATTTATAGGTAAATTTATTCCCGATTCTCTATATAAAATGAAGTTTTTTAAAATCTTAAGTTTTATCATAACATTTATAAGAGAAATCATCAAAATATTTGGTTTTAAATTATTATATATAGCAGTATTTTTAATATTACCTTTAAGTTTATATAAAAGTAATAGCTATGAAATTTTTATGCATATCTATTTATTCTTAGCCCTTATTGGTTCATTTTCCAACACAGAAATATTTAATCCAACGAGAGATAAATATTATATGATAGTATTAATGAAAATGAATGCTCGTAATTATACAATTAGTAACTTTCTATATTTTTTAGGTAGTACTTTCATCGGCCAATTAACGGCAATGTTGCTACTTGCTCATAATATAGTTCCTTGGTATTTTATTTTACTTTTAGTTATCCTAACAATTATGTTAAAGTTTATTGCTATAAATTTCTATTTTTATCGCATGAAGATAAAAGAACAAGTTATCAATGAAAATAAACCTGAATCTTGGACTTTATATTTTGGTTTAATGGCTATTTTACTTGGCTTAGCCTATGGTTTACCTTACTTTAATATTGTTATACCTAATTACTCATTTTTAATTATAAGTGTTATTATCCTAATATTAGGGTTAATTTCTATTAAGATGGTATTTAAATATCCAAACTATGCTAAACTATATAAAAAATTATTAAATCCTGATAATGTTTTTGTTAATAGTGAAGATGCCAAAAAGAATACTATAATTGCAAATAATTTAAAACAAATAAGTATTGATACTACTATCACTAGTAATAAAGAAGGCTTTGCTTATTTTCATGATTTATTTGTCAAAAGACATCGTAAAATACTAAGTGATAGTGCTAAGAAAACAACTTTAGGTATTTTATCTGTTGGCATAGTTTTATTATTTATTCTTTTCATAGTTCCCGAATCTAAAGAAGTAATAAATAATTTTATACTGAACTATTTACCATTTGTTTTATTGCTAATGTACTTTTTAAATACTGGTAAAGTAGTTACCAATGCTATGTTTATGAATTGTGATCACTCTATGCTTAGTTATCGTTTCTATCGACAATCAAATACTTTACTTTCTTTATTTAAAGAAAGATTAAAAACATTAATGATCCTTAATTTAATTCCTGCACTTACAATGAGTTTAGTCATTTCTATTCTTCTAGCTGTAAGTGGTGGAGCATCATTTATTACCTATATTGTAGTTTTCTTCTCAATTGTAGCAATGTCAATTTTCTTTTCAGTTCATAATCTTATTTTATATTACTTACTTCAACCATATAATATTGGCATGGAAATGAAAAGTACCACTTATACAATTGTAAGTATAGCAACTTATTGGCTTTGTTACTATATATCTGATTTAAAAGTATCATCATTTACTTTTGGTATTATCATGATTGTCTTTGCAATTGTCTATTCTTTAATATCTTTATTTTTAGTTTATAGATATGCACCGAAGACATTCAAATTGAGATAATTATGAATTATATATCACATTATAATTCTCCGATTGGAGATATTCTTCTAGCAAGCGATGGCCATAATCTGACAGGCTTATGGTTTGTGGATCAAAAGTATTTTGCCAAAAATTTAAATGAAGATGCTAAGGAAAACTCCTTAGAAGTATTTGATTTAACCAAAAGATGGTTAGATTCATATTTTGAGGGAAATAAACCAGACTTTGACATTCCGATAAAATTTATTGGTTCTGACTTTCAAGTAGCAGTTTGGCAAAGTTTACTTAAAATTCCTTATGGCAAATTTGTAACTTATGGTGATCTTGCTAGAATTCTAAATACATCCCCTAGAGCAGTGGGAACTGCAGTCGGTAAAAATCCAATAAGTATTATAGTTCCATGTCACCGTGTAGTAGGTAAAAATAAAAATTTAACTGGCTATGCTGGTGGTATTGATAAAAAAGAATATTTATTAAAACTAGAAACTTCAAAACGGTGACAAAACATGACAAAAAATAAGTTGCAAAGATTATTAACATTTGTTAAAATAAAATTGTAAGTGTTACCTATAGTGGTGGTAACGCCTACTTATGGTATGGCGCTAATTTTTAGCGTCTTTTCTCATTTATCTTGCCGATTAAGGCAAGAACAATAATTATTATTACTAGACAAAATTCATTATCGTTCACAGCCTCGCCTCACTTTCATCCTGATCTCCCGAAGATTCCCCCTGAAGCCGGAATCCGGTAAAGTAAAGCAGACTTCCACTAGTAGGTAACGGTTATTTATTCTAAATTAATGTAAATATAAAATCAAGGAAAACAGTCCGTCAAAAATCGACAATAAATATATTGACTACTTATGATATAAAGATATATAATTGATGTGAAACAAGTTTCATATAGGGTGATGTTATGATAGAACTTAAAAATATATGTTTTAAAAAAGATAATAAAATAATATTAGATAATATAAATTTAAAATTAGAAGACGAAAAATTTTATTGTATCACTGGTCCAAATGGTTCAGGTAAATCGACTCTTGCTAAAATTATCATGGGAATAGAACAACCAACCGAGGGAAAAATCTACTTAAATGGGGTAGATATAACAGATAAATCAATAGATGAAAGAGCCAAGATGGGAATTGCTTTTGCATTTCAACAACCTGTTCGTTTTAAAGGAATTACCGTTTTTGATTTATTAAAATTTGCAACTTCCAAAAATATTACACGTAAGGATGCATGTGAATACCTATCAAAAGTTGGACTATGTGCCTTAGAATATGTCGATCGGGAAGTAAATGCTTCACTTTCTGGTGGTGAATTAAAACGTATCGAAATTGCTACCATAATTGCTCGTAATCCAAGCATTGCCATATTTGATGAACCTGAAGCAGGTATCGATTTATGGAGCTTTCAAAATTTAAATACAGTCTTTAAAGGATTAGGCGCTACTTCCAAAGGAGTTACTTTAGTTATATCCCATCAAGAAAGAATACTAGATATTGCTGATGAAATAATTCTTTTAGAAAATGGTTATATTACTAAAACTGGTACTAGCAAAGAAATGTTAGATTCCTTATTATGTGAATCAAAATGTTGCAAGAAGGTGATTAAATGAACAAAGTAGATGAAGCATTATTAACTGAAATACTCGGTGAAAATTTAGAAAAAGCCGATGCCATCAATATTCGTAAAAATGGCGAAAGTATTAAAAGAAGTGTATCACCATACATTGATATTGTATCTAAAAAAGATAAAAGTGGAATCGACATTTTTGTTAAAGATAACGTTAAATTTGGCATTGTTCATATTCCTGTAATTATTACCGAAAGTGGTTTAACTGATGTAGTTTATAATGATTTTTATATCGGTAAAAATTCTAATGTCATTATCATGGCTGGCTGTGGAATTCACAATGATTTACATAAGGATAGTGAGCATGATGGTATCCACCGTTTCTTCTTAAGTGAAAACTCCAAAGTAAAATATGTTGAAAAACATTATGGCGAAGGCAAGGGCGATGGTAAAAGAGTTTTAAATCCAACCACTGAAATATATATGAAACAAGGTTCCTCAATGACTATGGATAGTGTCCAAATAAAAGGTGTCGATGATACTATTCGCATTACGAAAGCCGAACTTGCTGAAAATACCACTTTAGTTATAAATGAGAAAATATTAACAAATAATGCCCAAACTGCTAAAACAGAATTTAATGTTGAACTAAATGGTGAAAATGCTAGTACCCATGTAACTAGTAGAAGTGTAGCAACTGATGATTCTTATCAAGAATTTAAATCAAACATTAATGGCAACACAAAATGTTATGCTCATGTTGAGTGTGATGCAATCATTAAAGATAATGGACGTGTTAAAGCCATCCCGGAAATTTATGCCGGTTCTGTTGATGCCAATTTAATTCACGAAGCGGCAATTGGTAAAATCGCCGGAGAACAACTATTAAAGTTGATGTCCTTAGGTTTAAGTGAAAAAGATGCCGAAGCAGCAATAATCGAAGGATTCTTGAAGTAGGTGTAATGATGCAAAAATTAGTATTAGTAAGACACGGACAAAGTATTTGGAATTTAGAAAATAAATTTACTGGTTGGACTGATGTTGGATTATCAGATAAAGGTGTTAAAGAAGCGATAGATGCCGGTAAAACTTTAAAAAAACTAGGTTACACTTTTGATGTTGCTTATACATCTTTATTAAAAAGGGCCCAAGATACATTAAATATAATTTTAAAAGAACTTGACTTAAATATTGAAATTAATAAAACTTACAAATTAAACGAACGACACTATGGGGCACTGCAAGGATTAAATAAAGATGAAACTAGAAAAAAATACGGTGAAGAACAAGTAAGACTATGGCGAAGAAGTGCTGAAGTTAGACCTCCAGCCTTAACCAAAGATGACCCAAGATATCCTGGAAATGATCCAATTTATAAAGATATTCCAGAAAGTGAACTTCCTCTAACTGAAAATCTAGTTGATACCATCAAAAGAGTAGTGAGCTACTATGAATCAACTATTATTCCAGACTTAATATTGGGTAAGAAAATAATTATCGTTGCTCATGGCAATAGTTTAAGAGGACTTGTAAAATACTTAGATAATTTATCAGATGAAGAAGTAATGGATCTAGAAATTCCTACCGGAGTACCTTTAGTTTATGAATTAGATGATAACCTAAAACCAATTAAACATTACTATTTAAAGGATGAAGATTATGCCTAATGTCCGTGAACCGATTAAAGAATCATCCAAAGAAAAGAAACAAAAAATAATAGACATCGGATTTAAATTAATGTGTGAAAAAGGTTATCATAATGTCTCTTGTGTAGACATTGCTGCTTCTGCTAATGTATCGACAGGTATAATTTATCAATATTTTAAAGATAAACTAGATATCTTTATTGCAGGAACAAAACTTTATTCAGAAAAGTTAATGTTTCCTATGCTAAATGCTCTAGAAAATAAAAGTATTACTAAAGAAAATTTTGATAAAATATTGCGCAATATGATTGATGAGACCATTAAAGCTCATACACTTACTAAAAGTGCTCACAAAGAACTTATGTCGATGAGTTGCTTAGATAATGAAGTATTTGCTATATTTAATTGCAATGAAGAAGCAGCAACCAAAAAGTTAGTTAATAACTTTCCTAATACTGCCAACATTGAAGAAAAAGTTCATTTGTTAATTAATATGGTTGATAACTTGTGTCATGAAATAGTTTATCATCATCACGATGGCTATGACTATGAATTTATGAAAGAAGAAACTATTAAACTAATAGAATATATGATGGAGGATACTCATGAAAACTGATAAAAATATTTTAATTGCCTTTATACTAAATTTAGGTTTTTCAATATTTGAAATTATTGGTGGCTTATTTACCAGTAGTATTGCAATTATTTCAGATGCTTTCCACGATTTTGTTGATGCTTTTAGTATTGGCTTATCCTATATTTTGGAAAGAAAAAGTAAAAAGAAACCAGATTATAAATATACCTATGGTTATATGCGTTTCTCAGTCCTTGGAGCCTTTCTAACAACTACTTTTCTTGCTGCTGGTTCCATAGTAGTTATGATAAGTGCAATCAATCGTTTATTTAATCCTGTTGAAGTTCATTATAATGGCATGATTATAATTTCTATTATTGGTATCATAGTAAATTTTCTAGCTGCTTATCAAACTAAAGATGGAGATTCCTTAAATCAAAAGTCAGTGAACTTACATATGCTTGAAGATGTCTTAGGTTGGATTGTAGTATTCATCGGATCAATTTTAATGAAGTTTACCGATATTTCCTATATCGATTCTATTATGAGTATTGGTATTGCTTGCTACATTTTAGTACATGCCCTAAAGAATTTAAAATCTGTCCTAGATTTATTCTTAGTGAAAACTCCTGCTTCAATCGATATTGACCATTTAAAAAAAGAGTTATTAGAAATTCCTAATGTAACTGATATTCATCATATCCATGTTTGGAGTATCGATGGCGTAAATAACTATGCAACACTTCATGCTGTAAGTGATGTTAAGGATTTAACTGCTGCCAAAAAAGCTATAAAAGAATGCTTAAAGGAACATGGAATTGCTCATAGTACTATCGAACTAGAAAGTTCTAAGGAAAAATGCCCTGAACACGATTGTGTGGTAAAAGTATCAAATAGTACTCACCACCATCATCATTAATGTAAACTCGCAAGAGTTTTTTCTTTTTCTCTTGACTTAGAGTTATCTCCAGACGTTATGATATAATTAGTTAATAAAGGAGGATTATGAAAAAATTAGTAATTTATTTTTCTCATACTGGGGAAAACTATATGAGTGATGGCATTAGAAACATCGATAAGGGCAATACCGAAATAGTTGCTGAAAAGATTGCTGCCAAAACAGGAGCAGATCTATTTAAAGTAGAAACTATTAAGGATTATCCATATGACTATTATGAATGTTGTGCTGAAGCTAAGAAAGAATTGCAAAGCCAAGCAAGACCAGAGTTAAGGGTGTAAAAAATTTTTGTAGGTAAATTGTCATTATATGGTATACTGCATTTTTTCGTTGTCTAGTTTTATTTAATTATTATATAATATAATTAGTGATTGATATGAAGAAAATAGTTTTAAAAATTTCAGGGATGACTTGTAGTGCTTGTTCTTCAGGATTGGAAAAATACCTTTCTAAACAAAAAGGAATAATTAGTGCATCCGTAAACTTAGTATTATCCTTAGCAACAGTAGAATATGATAGTATTTCAGTTAAGACGATCGAAAAATATATTTCGGAAGCAGGTTTTAAAAGTCTCGGCGAATTTAAAAGAATAGATGAATTAGAATCTAATTCTAGTGATAAACATAAATTAATTATTTTAGGTGTAGTTATAATATTTTTAATGTATGTTTCTATGTATCATATGTTTAATGCCCCAGCATTCCCATTGCTTAATCATAATCATCCAGTAATATTAGCAACATTTATGCTATTAGTATCAATTATATTTTTAATTTATGGTTTCGATATTATCAAAAGTGGTATTAAAAATTTAATTCACAGAATGCCAAACATGGATACACTCGTAATGTTTAGTGTCATTTGCAGTTTTTTATATAGCCTTTATGGATACATCCAAATAATTTTTGGTAACCTTAACTTTATTCACAATCTATATTTTGAATCTACTTGCATGGTTATTTATTTTATTAAGTTAGGACGTTTCATTGAAACACTCGGTAAAGATAAAACTAAGAGTGCCCTAAAAGAACTAGTGCAAATAACTCCTGAGTATGCTGTATTAAAAAAAGATAACGAAGAAATTAAAGTAACCATCGATGAAGTTAAAGAAGATGACTTGCTCATAAGTAAAGCCGGAGAAAAAATTGCTGTTGATGGCATCGTTAAAAATGGTAAAAGTTATGTTGATGAATCATTTATCACCGGAGAAGCAAATCCCGTTTTAAAAAAGACTGGAGAAAATGTTATCGCCGGGGCTATCCTTTATGATGGTTATTTGGAATACAATGCTAAAAGAATTGGTAAGTCTTCGACGATATCCCAAATTATTGAAATAGTTATTAACGCAACATCTAATAAGAGCAAGATTGAGCGTCTTGCTGATAAAATAAGTGGTTATTTTGTCCCAATAGTTATAGGTATAGCTATATTATCATTCATAATACATTTACTTGTTGGAACAGCTTTTGCAGATTCCCTAACACACTTTGTAACTATTTTAGTTGTTGCTTGTCCTTGTGCTTTAGGCCTAGCAGTACCACTAGTTAATGTCGTAGCCAATGGTTTATGTGCTAAAAAAGGAATATTTTTGCGTAATGGTGAAGTCTTAGAAAAAGCCAAGGATATTGATACTATTGTCTTCGATAAAACTGGTACCTTAACCTATGGTAAATTAAATGTTTATAAAATGTTTAATTATTCTAAACTTACAGATAAAGAATTATTAAACATAGTTGCCAACATTGAATCACTATCTAATCATCCAATGTCTAAAGCCTTCAAAGTAAAAGAAAAACTAAATGTTACTAACTATCAAGTTATCCCCGGTAAAGGGATAAAGGGTAATATTAATCATAAAACCTATTATCTTGGTAATGCTAGTATCTTAAAAGATTTAAATATTGAAGATGCTTACACTGAAAACTATCAAGAATTAACTAGTGCTGGTTGTAGTATAATTTATGTCATTCAAAACAAAAAGGTCATCGGCTTAATTGGTTTAAGGGATACAATTAGAAAAAATATTCAAAGTGTTATTAAGAAATTTCAAGAATCTGGAATTGAAGTCATAATGCTTACCGGAGATAATAAAAAAACAGCTAGTATTATTGCTAGTGAAATAGGTATTACCAACATCTATGCTGATGTTTTACCCCAAGATAAAGCAAATATTATTGATAATTTAATTAATGATGGTAAAAAAGTTGCCATGGTAGGTGATGGTATCAATGATGCTCCGGCCTTAGTAAAATCTACTGTTGGTATAAGCATATCCGATGGCACCGATATTGCAGCATCTTCGTCAGATGTAATATTGATGAATAATGATATAAGTAATATTCTTGATTTAATTAATATAAGTAAAAAGTCTTATCGTGTTATTAAACAAAATTTATTCTGGGCATTTATCTACAATTTATGTATGATACCTATTGCTGCTGGAGTATTTGCAAATATAGAAATGACTCCGATGTTTGGTAGTATTGCTATGACTATAAGTAGTTTAACAGTTGTTTTAAATTCGTATATATTTGGAAGGAGGAAAATATAATGGAATATAAATTGACAATCAATGGTATGAAATGTGAAGGATGCGTAAATAGAATCAATAATGTTTTAAGTACCATTAAAGGGGTAGAATCATTTAATGTATCTTTAGAGACTAAAACATTAACTATTAAAGTAAAGAAAGAAAATATATTAAATGAAGTAATTACTAAGATTGAAAATTTAGGGTTTGAAGTAGAAAGGTAGTAGAAATATGTCAAAATATGTTAAAGTAATGTTTGGAACTAATAGTGGAGCAGGGAGTTTTCAATATAAAATTGGTGGATTAAATATAGCAAATGTTTGGAACCCTAATGCTGATAACCCTAAAGAATTCGGAGGATTTAATTTTTCAACTGAAGAAAAAATATTAAGATGGTTACATTGGGGAGATACAATTTATGATGTAAAGATTCCCGATGGTGCTGAAGTAATAGATGTGGTAGAATCGGCAACACCTCACGGAGTATTTAGAACAAATAAAATAATATTAAAAAATCCTCGTAAAGTTACTGATGAAATGGCTCTAGAATTTTATAAAAAATCTACTATTCCTGAATTTGCTTATTATAAAGCAATGGCGGCAGTTGCAGTAATGAATTATAAAAATACAGCAATGCAAATATTTAAAGATAAAGTTAATAAAGATAATATAAAAGTAGTGTTAGAAGAATGGAATGATTTTATAGATAAAAAAGATGATAGAACAAATGAAACTGTAGAACTAATAGAAAGTATGTTAAATAATTTTTAATATAATGAGGTTGATAAAATGAATATTTATGAAAGTAAAAATTGGGAAGTAGTATTTGTTAAATGGGGGCAAGAATTTGTAGGAGATTGCATTATATCTTCTAAAAAAGAATCTCTTAGTGATTTAACCAACGAAGAATGGGTAGAACTAGGAAAAATTGAAAAAGAATTAGAAAGAGTTTGTAAAAAACTTTTTAATGCAACAATGTTTAATTTTGCTTGCCTGATGAATAATGCTTATCGTGATAACGAAAAACCACATGTCCATTTTCATTTTATTCCTAGATACAAAAAAGAACTTGAATTATTTGGTAAGAAATATAAAGATATTCATTTTGGATATAATTTTTGGAAATGGGAAAATGATGAGCAAAGTAAACAACCTGACATTTTTACTAAAGAAGAAAAGTATGCTATATTTGAAATGATAAAAAAGGAGTTTAATTTAGAAAATGACTAAAGATGAGATAAGAAATAAAATTATAAGTTTAAAAAGTGATGAAGAAATAAAAACTTTTGTAGAGTCTAGAATTGCTGAATTAGAAAATGAAAGTGTTGAAGTAACTGTTGGCCAAGGTTATACTGATTCCTTTTCCAAATTTATTTCTAATAAGGTACATTATAAGGCTGCCGCAAAGATTAAAGATAAAGAATGTCCTGATTTAGTTTATGATGATTTAACACCATATTATAATTTAGTTAAAGAACTTAACAAAAATGGTAATTATGCAGTATTAACATTATTTACAACCATATTTTATATAGTTAATGATTATTTGCCATCAGATGACATTGGCTGGGGAAGAGCGCTTACATATTTTTCGCACCATGAAAAACGTTTGTCTATCAAAACTGTAAGGGAAAATGGCTGTGCTTTTTGTTCTGAAAAATCCGGAATGGCACACAATTTATTTAAGTTTTTAGGAATTGATTCGGAAGTTATTTGTGGAGCAAGGGAGAAAGACTTACATGCCTTTAATATGATTTATCCAAATGGCTATGGTAATGAACCGATGATTTTATATGATCCATCATTTTTTGTTGACTTTATTAAGAATGATAAAAAAATATCTTTAGGATACTTTAAGGCATTTAAAAAAGAGGCTTACGAATCCTTTAAACAAGGTATTCCAACCGAACTTGATCTAAGTAAAACTGAAGTTAATTATCGAAGACTATATGGTAATGCATTAGATGGCTATGAATTTAAAGATGAACATCCTGTTTATGTTTACGGACTTGATGCTAGCAGAAATTATATTGATAGTCTAGGTGGTGGCAGATAAAAATTAAAGTATTAAGTATAACTGAACCTTATGCAACTTTAATTAAAGAAAATAAAAAGAAAGTAGAAACACGTAATTGGAAAACTAATTATCGTGGTGAACTTTACATCCATGCCAGCCTTACTAAAGGAAAAATAAAACCAGAATTATTATCACTTGTTGATAAAGATAATTTGAATTATGGTTGCATAATTTGCAAATGTAGACTTGTAGATTGTATTTATATGACCGATGAGTATGTCGATAAAATGAAAAAAGAAAACTATCAAGAGTATATTTGTGGTGAATACCAAGAAGGAAGATATGCTTGGATTTTAGATAATGTTAAACCTTTAAAAACTCCAATTAAAGCCAAGTGGCAACTTAGCATATGGAATTATGAAATTGATGCTTAGTTTTACACTAAGTGTTTTTTCTTGCATTTAAATTACTATATGATATACTTAAAGTAGCAAAGGAAGATATAAGACTATGAAAAAAATATTGTTAGGTATATTTTTAATTATGTTGGGCTTTTCACTAACAGGATGTAATAATGATGAGACTAGTTCCCATGAGAACAGTGAAACTATATATGTTGAAAGTAAAATAATAGATAATTTAAAAAATGCTGTAAGAGTAGACATAAGAGAATTAACGGAAGATAAAATAGTTGGCACAATCACAGATAGTGAAACTATTAACGAATTAATCGATGCAATTTCAACTAGTAGTTATAGCGGATCTGATTGTCTAGCGGATACTCATCAAATGGAACTAGAAATGTATGACGAAAACGATAATTTGTTAGATACAATTGATTTTTGGCCAAACATAGAAAGAATTAGACCGGAAAACTCATCCAATAACTGTTATTTTAATGTCCAAGGTGAAAACACAGTTAAAAATATAATCGAAAGTGAAACTGATTATAAGTTTTAAGGAGAAAAATGAAAAAGATAATATTGTTAGTAATTTTATGTTTAACTTTAACAGGATGCCAAGGCACACCTAAACAAGAAGTAGACATACCATTCAATCCCAATTACACTTTGACAATAGAATTAGATGGCGAATCTATAACTAATACAGGCTTATCATTTACTGTTTCTGAAGATATGGAAAATCCCAACACTTACGGTGAGTGGTATGAAATTGAAAAGTTTGTAGATAATGTATGGCTTAAAGTTTCTACAATTAATACTTGCGAATTTAATAATGTTGGATTACAAGTTGATGATGATAAATCAATAGTTTTTAATATCAATTGGGAATATTGTTATGGAGCACTTGAAAGTGGAGAGTACCGTATTGTAAAATACTTTATACCATACCTTGAAAGAGAAGCAACTGAAGAAGATAGAGAATACTTTTATGTAGAATTTACTATAGATTAAAAGAGAATACCTGATTGTATTCTTTTTTCTATTTATTAATAACTATATGTTTATATTCATCTTGCAAAATCCTATTTATTTCTTCTGGAGACTCAAGGCAGCCATTATTTAACCATTTTTTGATAATAGCGTTTAAACCAGCCATAAAAAATTCAATATGATAATCGATATATTAATCATCAAACATAATTTTTGATAAATTTTTATCATATTCCGTAAATATATAATGTTTATTCATATTTAATTTAAAATAAGTTTTATAAAACAATTGATTATCTTTTATATGCCTAAATAACTTTAAATAATTGTGTGAATTATTTTTAGTTTCTCGTTCTTCTTTATATAAAGAAAATACATCTTCTTCAATTCTTTTAACAACTTTTTCTGCTAAATCATAGATGTCCAAATAATTCGCATAAAAAGTTGATCTATTATTCTTGCACTTTATTTGCACCAAATTCTTTAACATTATGAACAATGCTAAGGCGCTGAAAAAATATTCGTTAATTTAATTCAAACTAAAGAAATAAATGAAATGTTGCCATGATTAGTGAATTTGGAGATTATTCAAGTTTTAAAATAAGAATGACAGGAATATTAGGTTTAGTAGTAACCTTAGGTAATTTAGGAATGTCTTTATATATGATTATAAAGGCCAGGAGAAACACCGAAAAATAGCACAAAATTAGCAAAGTAGTGCCAAAAAGTTGCATTTTTGCTCAAAAAGTGGTGCCAAAAAGTTGCGTTTTTTCTAAAATGATGTTAAAATTTTAATGAAAAGAGGTTGGTAATATGCAAAGAATATTTGAAGATACATTAAAAGTATGGAAATCTAGTGGAATGAATAAACCTTTAATAATTATTGGTGCTAGACAAATAGGCAAAACATATACTATTGAAAAATTTTGTAAAGAAAATTTTGAAAACTATTTGTATTTTAATTTAGAAAAAGATGTTGAAATTGCAAAAATATTTGAAAATACACTAAAGCCAGAAGAAATAATAAAAAATATCGAAGTAAGATTAGAAAAAACTATTGATATTGATAATACCATAATGTTTTTTGATGAAGTTCAAGTTTCAGAAAGATTTATAACATCATTAAAATATTTTTGTGAAAGTACAAACAATTATAAAATAATATGTGCAGGATCACTGCTAGGAGTTAAATTAAATAGATTTAATTCATCATTTCCAGTAGGAAAAGTAGAAATGGAACACATGTTTCCTATGAGTTTTAAAGAATTTTTAATAGCACTTAATCAAACAATGCTTATTGATGAGATTTATTATCATTATCAAAACATGATTCCTATGGCTGAAGATTTACACGAAAAAGCCTTAATGTTATATAAGCACTATCTTATAGTTGGAGGAATGCCTGAAGCAGTTAAAAGTTATATTGAATGTGGTCAAGATATTGTCAAGTTTAATAGAGATATTGTAAAAACAATTGTTGAAATGTATATTAGTGATATGAATAAATATACTATAAACAAAAATGAAAGTGTTAAAATTGAAAAAGTTTATATGAGCATACCACGAGAACTTGCTAAAGAAAATAAAAAATTTCAATATAAATTAATTGAAGAAAATGCTAGCAAAAGAAAATTTGAAACAGCCCTTGATTGGTTAAACTCCGGTGCAATGATATTAAGTTGCTATAATACAGAAAAAGTAGAAATTCCTTTAAAAGCATATTTAAATAATGATACCTTTAAAATTTATTATAGTGATGTAGGAATATTAAATAGCATTTGTGATATCGGTGTAAATGATATTATTAATGATAGTAACTTCATGTTTAAAGGCGCAATTGCTGAAAATTACATTGCTGAAGAATTAACAACAATGGAAATTCCTCTTATTTATTGGAAAAGTAAGGGAGATGCTGAAATTGATTTTTTACTTACGACAAAGGATGGTATTATCCCTATTGAAGTTAAAGCCAGTGATAGAGTACAATCAAAGAGTTTAAAAATTTATATGGAAAAGTATAAACCAACGTATGGTATTAGAATTAGTATGAAAAACTTTGGCTTTGAAAATAATATAAAGTCCATTCCCCTTTATGCGGCATTTTGCCTAAATGATTTAAGAAATTAATAAATTTTAGGTTTTGTACATTTAGGTTAAACTAAAACTAGAGAGCAATTAATTTGTTCTCTAGTTATATTTTATATTATTTTCTTGACACCAATTTATAGCAATATCCTTATATTTTTTATCTCTAAAATTATACCAATCATCAATAATATCATAATTAATACAAGTATCCTTAAATCTTTTAAAAGCCCCACTGCCATTTAAAGAAATATATAATTGATTCTGCAACTTGCTATCTTCAATTGTATCAGCAAATTCTACCATCATTTCGTATTCATTTATGTCATTTTTTGTTGGTAGCATAATAGAATTTTCGAATAATTCATCTAGTTCATCGCCATTTGATTTTCCAAATTTTTAATATTTGATACAAATATTTCGGCTGTTTCAGGAATATAATAACAATTAATCCCATCATTAACTATTTCTAAGGCATCTATTACATCATCTAATTTTATTTTCAATAAAAATTACTCCTTTCATTTACCAAAATTATATCACATATTATACTAAAAAGTAACTATCTAACAAAAAAGGGCAGACTTCCCCTTTTGAAAAAATGAGTCATAATTTTAAAAATACAACTTTAATTAGTAAATAATAAATATCCTGATGTGGCTTTTGAATTAAAAGATAAATGCCTTTTAATAAAAAGTGATTGTCAAAAATTTGTTGATAAGTTATAAGGTGTTAATATTTAAATTATTTGTTGTATCATAGGTAAAATTTTTCTAAAATTAAATGCCAATTTTTTTTGTTTACCCGCGAAAAGTGGCAATTTTGCATCAACTTTCCCCGTGAAAAGTGGCATTTTTGCATCAACTTTCCCTGCGAAAAGTGGCGTTTTAATATAAAAATGTTGAAAATTTGGCTAATATATGCTAAAATTTAATAAATGGAGGATAAGAGATGAAAAGATTATTTGAAGATACTTTAATGAAATGGAAAAATAATGGTATGAAAAAGCCTTTAATGGTTATTGGAGCAAGACAAACAGGTAAGACTTACACTATTGAAAAATTCATTTCCGAAAACTTTGAAGAACATTTAAGTTTTAATATAGAAAAAGAAGAAAGAATAAGAGATATATTTGAAAAAAGTATTGATGCGGAAGTAATAATCAAGGAATTGGAACTATATATAGGTAAAAATATTGATTTGGATAAAACAGTAATTTTCTTTGATGAAATTCAAGAAAGTGAAAGATTGATTACTTCTTTAAAATATTTTTGTGAATCAAAGTTACCATTTAAAATAATTTGTGCTGGTTCGCTACTTGGTGTTAAATTAAAAAGACTTAAAAGTTCATTTCCGGTTGGTAAAGTTACAATAGAATATATGTATCCCCTTAATTTTGAAGAATTTTTATTAGCAACAGACAAAGAAATGCTACGAGATAAAATAAAAGAATGTTATAAAACAATGACCCCTTTACCGGATTTTGCTCATGAAGATGCTTTAAAGTTATATCGCCTATATTTATGTGTTGGAGGAATGCCCGAGGCCGTAGATAATTTTGTTAATAATGGATTAGATATTTTCAAATTTGATTTCAAAATATTATCCAATATAAGAGAATCTTACGTAGCAGATATGAAAAAATATGTGGATAATAAAAGTGAATCAGTTAAAATAGAAAAAGTTTATTATAGTATTCCAGAACAACTTGCTAAAGAAAATAAAAACTTTCAATATTCTATACTAGAAAAAAATGCCCGCGGTAGAAAATATCGCAACCCAATTGAATGGTTAATGGCATCTAAATTAGTTTTAATAGCAAACAATGTCAAAAGAGTTGAAATACCTTTAAAAGTTTTTGCAGATGAAAATTCCTTTAAATTATATTTAAGTGATGTTGGTTTACTTTTGAATCTTAGTGAAATTAAATATAATGAAGTTTTAATGGATGAAGATTTTATTTTTAAAGGTGTTATTACTGAAAATTATGTGGCTCAAGAACTTATAAGACAATTTCCGTCATTATATTATTGGACCTCTGATAGAGATGCTGAAGTAGATTTTTTAATACATACTAATGATGGTACAATCCCTATAGAAGTAAAAAGTGGAATTAATAATAAATCTAAGAGTTTGAATGTCTATATTGAATATAATAAACCCAAATATGCTATTCGCCTGTCAACAAGAAATTTTGGCTTTGAAAACAATATAAAATCTATACCCTTATATGCAACATTTTGTATTAAAGACTAGGAGGACTTAAAATGTTAGAAAATATTGAAGTATTATGTCATAGTAGTATTAAATTTAATAAAGGATTAATTATTTATTTTGATCCTTTTAAAATAAATGAGAATTATCACGATGCTGATATTATATTTATTACGCATAGTCATTATGATCATTATTCCGAAGAAGACATAAGTAAAGTTATAAAAGATAATACAACTATAGTTGTACCTAAAGATTTAGAAGATATGGTATTACAATTCGGTTTTGCTAAAGAGCATATTATAGTTGTAAGCCCTAATGAAGAATATAGTGTATTGAGAATAAATTTTAAAACAATCCCCGCATATAACACTAACAAGAATTTTCATCCTAAATCTAATGAATGGGTGGGATATATTGTTAACTTAGATCAAACTACATATTATATCGCTGGTGATACTGATATAACTGAAGAAAATAGACAAGTTAAATGTGATGTTGCTTTCGTCCCTATCGGCGGAACTTACACAATGACTTATAGTGAAGCCGCAGAACTTATCAATGAAATTAAACCTCAAATTGCTGTTCCAATTCATTATGGTTTAATTGTTGGTAACAAGGAAGATGCTAATAACTTTGCTAATTTAGTAGATAAAGAGATAGAATGTAAGATACTAATTAGATAAAGGAAAGTAAAAATGAAAGTAATAACAATTTGTGGAAGTTTAAAATTTCAAAATGAAATGCTACGTATAGCAAGAAAAATGACATTGGAGGGAAATGTTGTTATTACTCCAATTTTTCCTGTTGATAAAAATTATAGTGTTACTCCCAGTGAAAAAGAAATGTTTGCTCGAGTACACAGAGAAAAAATAAAGTTAGCTGATGCTATACTAGTAGTAGATGTTAACAAATATATAGGGGAAAGTACTAAAAGTGAAATTGAATTTGCTAAATCATTAAATAAAGAAATTTTATATTATAGTGATTTAGAAAATTTTAAGAATTAATTTCTTCGATAATTTCGAAGCAAGTAAATATATTTAAATGATGGAGAAAATTATGGATGATTTTATTGAATTAATATTAGAATTAATAATTGATGGAAGTATAGAAGCATTACCTAATAAAAAGATTCCTAAAATTTTAAGGATAATTATTGCTCTAATACCTATAAGTTTTTTAATTGGTTTAATTATTTTGGGAATATTGTTATTGCGAGATTCTGTTTTATTTGGTTCACTTATTATCGGTATTGCAGCACTTTTACTGCTGGCATTGATATTTAAAATAATAGATCACATGCGTATGGATTAAATATTTTTCAAACTCAACCAAGCGTTTAGTCATATCAACGCTTGGTTTATTGTTATATGAATATTTTTTGTTTATAATAAAAAACGAAAGGAGAATAGTATGAAAAAAGTTTTAATAATATCTATTACTGCAATTATAAATATAATTGTTGGTCTAACAGCAGGTTATTTTATATTTAATGGTGATACTACTAATAATGTTGAAGAAGCATTACCTAAACCAGAAATATCTGAAGGTATAAGAGGAGAACAGTTTGGAATTGACAAAAATATCAATGAAAGTACTATCGATGAATATTTAGGTAGAAGTGATAGTGTTTATCGCGATATGCGTATGCTTAAAGATCCAGGTAACTATGAAGCAATCGGGGGAGATTCTTATCTTTCTGGATTTGTTGAAGGTTTTGAAGTTGTCCCATTACCTTATTTAACTAATGTAACAGGTCTACCAGAAGATGTTGGAGAAACTTATACGGGTGCAACTTTATTTACTCAAGATGAGTCTGGTAATTATGTTGCTAACTACGAAGAATCAATGGAAATTCTAGAAGCAATTTTTCCAAGAGATAAAAATATCTTCTTAATGTGTGGTGGTGGAGGTTATGCCGGAATGACTAAAACCATGCTTGTTGCCCTTGGTTGGGATGAAAATAAAATTTATAATGTTGGGGCTTTCTGGAGTTATAATGGCAACAATAAGGCAGAAGTTAAGAAAACTATCGATGGCGAAGACTATTATAATTTTAGTATTGTTCCTTATTATAATATTGATTTTACAACACTTCATGAGGTATAGTAATGAAAAAGAAGTGGCTAATAATTAGTATAGTTGCTTTAATCATTGTTGTTGCAGCTATTGTAGTATTTTTAATATTTCAAAATCAAAGTAAAATTTTTTCTTTAGAAAGTAAGTATTATAATACCGGAGAGAAAATCGAAATAAATACTTCAGAGCTAGAAGAATTAATCAACGATAAAGAATCATTTGTAGTTTTTGTGTCTCAGGACATGTGTTTAGCATCATCTAATTTTGAAGTTGTTATAAATGATTTTTTAGAAGAATACCCAATTACTATATATGAAATAAATTATTCAGAATTAAAAGAAAGTGATCTAGGTGATTTCCTAGAACATTATCCTTCATTTGTAATATATAAAAATGGTAAAATGGTTGACTTTCTAGATGCTAATGCCGATGAAGATACAGATTATTATAAAACTGCTGATGGTTTAAGGTCTTGGCTTACAACTTATATTAATTTAGCTGAAGTAAATAAAGATAATTCTCTTTCTAATAATAATACAAATATCGATAAAGAAGATGCAGAAAATGAAAATAGTGCAGAAAATGATAATGATGTTGAAGTAACTGAAGAATCAAATACAATTAATTTGGATTATATAACTAAGGAAGAAGGAAAAGTAAATATTTATTTCTTCTGGGGTGATGGCTGTCCCCATTGTGAAAGTGAATTTGCTTTCTTCGATAGTATTGAAAGTGAATATGGAGATTACTATAATCTATATACTTTTGAAACTTGGAAGAATGAAAAAAATGCTGAACTTTTAAAAATTTTCTCTGATGCTATGGAAGTTGAATCTAGAGGAGTACCTTACACCATAATTGGAGAAGAGGTATTTACTGGATTTAGTGAAAGTATGAAAAGTGATTTTATTAATGCAATTGTAGAAGAGAAAGATAAATCATTTGATGTTTATTTTGATAAAATAAGTTTTTCTAATTAAGTTAGAAATTCTTTTTTTTTATAGGAAATTGCATTATTTAGTAAAAATCAATTGACGCGCATACATTTGTTTACTATAATTGGTTTATCAACTAAAGGGGGGTGAATAGAATATAGTTGAAATAATAAG
>ENA-ORSI01000729-ORSI01000729.1-human-gut-metagenome-genome-assembly--contig:-NODE-729-length-33427-cov-3.594480_pt1 | contig 33427 bp, 50 predicted proteins | sample MGYA00242187_ERZ509154 | MGnify/ENA primary metagenome ERZ509154 (study PRJEB26280, sample SAMEA2338627) | human gut metagenome | biome: human gut; feature: human-associated habitat; material: faeces...
AGTGCCCAGACTGTGCTGACGTTTGACGGCGGCAATGATACCGGGGCAAAGGCAGCAGTATCATGAGTACGGCCAGCATGGGGCTGCGGCTGCTGCTGGGGGTTGATCTTTTACTGATTTTCCTTGCGGCAGTCACCATCCTGGCAATTCTCTTTGACATGAAAAGGAACGGAAGGAGGTGAATTCCATGATCAGTCTTATCGGACAGTTTAACGCTTTTTATCGATGGATGGAGACAGCTGATATCGGCCCTGCCGCCCTGGCTCTTTGGATGGCTCTTCTGAAGATTTCAAATGATGCGGGGTGGAAGCTGACGTTCAACGCCTCGAATTCCATGTTGAGCGTCAAAACCGCCGGGTTGTCTATACCTGCTATCCATCGGGCACGTAACCAGTTGCAGCAGCAGGGAAGAATAACCTTCCGGGTCCGGAAAGGAAACCAGTCATCGGAATACACCATTATTCCCTTTGCTGAAAAATACGTTAAGCAATCTGACCAGCAAACCGACAGCAAAGCGACCAGCAAACAGTCAGCAAACCGACAGCAAAGTGACCAGCAAACCGACAGCACCACGACCAGCATTGCGACCACATACCTAGAAGAGAAGAAAAGAGAAGAGATAGAGAACGAGAAAAACAAGAAAAAGAGTCGTTGTCGTTGTCCTGATTTTGGAGAAGTGGCAAAACTCTTCCAGGACAACATCCACCCGTTCAGCGGACCGGTGGAAAAGGACATGGTTATAGACCTGGTGGATACCTACGGGGCAAACTGGACCCAGCTGGCTATCCGGCAGGCTATTGGGGCAGGTGCACTGAGTCTGAAGTACATCACGAAGATCCTGCAGAACTGGAAAGCCAAAGGCGGGCCAACTACACGACGGAAGACAACGGTGGATGCGGCCCAGATGGCAGCAGAAATGAGAGAGGAGGGGATTGAGTCATGGTAAAGGCAAGAGAAGCAGCGGAACGGCTGGCCGGCCATAAGGCCACGAAAATGCCGGGGGATTACCTGGATGGAGACGGCTGCATTACCTGCGGCGTGTGCAATCACCGGAAAGAGAGCTACGTGAAGTGGTTCGACGGATCCGTGAAACTGGTTCCCGTGATGTGCGACTGTGAAAAGGCCAAATGGGAGAAGGAAAAGCTGGACCAGGAACGCCGCCAGGATGCTTTCCGGATTCGGCAGATCCAGGCCTACGGATTCGCCCCCAGCCAGCTGCAGGAAATGACGTTCAAACACGCCGACCCGGAGGGAGAGAACGTCCGTCTGGCTGCGGCTTATGCCAGGCATTTCGATGAGATGAAATCCCAGAATGCGGGGCTGCTGTTTTACGGCACCTGCGGCACCGGGAAGACCTTCCTGGCCGGCTGCATCGTGAACTACCTGCAGAACCGGAACCGGACGGCCTTTATGACAAGTATCCCGATTTTGGTACAGGAACTGAGCAGCTGGAACCGGGACGACAAGACCACCGCCCTGGACCGGATCCGGAACTGCGAGCTTTTGGTCATCGACGATCTTGGGATCGAGAACGAAGACAAGAAAAGCCTGGAAGTGGCATTCCGGGTCATCGATGCCCGGGTGAAGGCCAACCGGCCCATGATCATCACCAGCAACCTGAATGGCCAGGATCTGATGACGGACGAAATGAAGTACAAGCGGATCTACGACCGGATCAAGGACGTGTGCAAGCCCGTGGTGTTTAAGGGCAAAAGCCGCCGGGGGCGGAAGAACCACGCAGACAAGTGGGAAGAAGTGGACAGGATCCTGGAAGGAGCAGCACAATGACCTACGATCTGGTTTTTTTTCAAAAAGAGAATACAGAGCAGGCGGAAGAGATTACAAGGCTGGGGCAGGCTTTGAAGATGTCGAAATACCATACCCGGCGGCTGAAGGAAGAAAAGCACCACCAGGCGGAACAGATTGATGAACTGCAGGACCTGGTCCGGCAGCTGTCAGCAGAAGTGAACCGGCTGCGGCGTGAGAAGGAGGAAAAGAAATGAGTGACGTGAAAATGCTGATCCGGCTGACAGCGGATCCACAACTGCGAAAGACGAAAGGCAGCGGGAAGAGTGTCCTGAGCTTCCAGGGCGCCATCAATCGGCGGAAAGACAGAAATGGCAACGAACGGGCAGATTTCCCCAGCTTCGTGGCCTGGGAGAAAAAAGCGGAAGCCATCGCCCAGTTTGTAAAGAAAGGCGACCGGCTGCTGGTGGAAGGTGACATCACGACCCACAGCTACGAAAAGGATGGGGAAAAGAGAAAGAGCACCTACATCACCGTGCGGGACATCACCTTCATCGAGAGCCGCAAGAAGGAAAACAGCCAGGGAAGTAGTGGCCCTATGGACACCTTCGGCGATGACTTCGACAACATCCCATTCTGATCATGGCAGAGCGAGAAGGAGACGTATACGTCTTTGTCATCAAGGGAAGACCCATTACGAAGAAGAATTCCAGCCGGTGGGCCGGCCGGGGAAAGCTGCTGCCATCGGCATCTTACAAGGCATATGCACAGGCAGCACTCTGGCAGCTGAAAGAGCAGATGCGGCGGCAGGATCTGGATCCTTCCGGCCGCGAGCCAATCCCCTACGCCCTGGCGGTCACTTGCCATTACTGGATGCCCAGTCAGCAGAGCTGGCCGGATCTGGTGGGGCTGCTGCAGGCAACCAGTGATATCTTGCAGGAAGCAGGCATTATCAAGGACGATGGGATGATTGTGGATTATGGAACCAGCCGCATAGAGGGAATCGACAAGGGAAACCCCAGGGTATGGATTTCCATCCACACAATTACGCCGGGGGATCCGGTATATAAAATCAACCCTAAGCTGAAAGGAGTCAAGGAGTGAGGGATATGGAATCTCCGAAAGAATGGGAAGTCGTGCGGGCCACTTACCTGATCCGCATCAAACTGAGCCGCAGGGACCTGCTGGAACAGCTGGCGGAAGAATGCCTGGAAGTGGCTGCGGCCACCACTGGGCTGAAAGGTAATCTGCAGGAAGAGATCAGCGACGTGCTGAATGTGATGCATGTGATGGGCATCTACGATGGAGTACCGGCACCGGAAAACGAGGAAACCACACAAAATCTACTGTACATGAAAGGCGTCGGCAGAACGGTGGGCATCCTGGCCGGCAGTGCGGCATTTAATGCGCTGAAGCTAATCCGGGCAGAAAAGTGGACAAAAAACAGGACAATTGAACGGCGGCAGGATGTACTTTGGAAGCTGATGGAAAACCTGAAGTACATGCTGTACCGGGCCTGGCTGCTGGGCTGTGATCTGGAAATCAATCCGGAAAAGATTGTCCGTTGGTGGGATAGAATCAAGGGGGAAGAACAATGAGCAAGATGACGACGATGATCAATGCCCGGGCGGCTCTGATGGATATCGGAGTACAGGCGGAGAAGCTTGCAGCGCTGGCGGCTGAACAATACGCCAGACTGATGGAGGACGACTGTGAAGCCCTGGATGTGACGGAAGATGCAGTCTACCGGCTGGATAAGCAGCTGACGGCCCTAAAAAATAAGAGACGGGACCTGGTACGGGCCCGGTACGAAATGAGAGTGGAGAAGCGGAAGGCTGGTGATAAGAAATGAGGATGATAAAATTCCGCGGCTGGAGTTACGAAAAAGGAGGCTGGGTATATGGGGACCTGCGGTATGCAGCAATGCAAATGCAAGGAACGATGATTGTAGATCAAAATAACCGTCGGTGGGTGGTAGATGCCAAATCAGTTGGCCAGTACACAGGCTTCAGCACCAAAACAGCCGGAGATATCTACGAAGGCGATTTGCTTAATTCTGATGACGAAAACCTGGAACTGGTGATGTGGGATGAAGAATCCGGACAATGGTACGTAGTGGCGCCGGACGATTTGTATATTGCAAATGCCCTGGAAGATGAAGTGGCTAATGCAGAACTGGTTGTAGTTGGGACGGAGTATGAAGCTGAGTACCTGGGAAGAGCCCCGTGGAAAGAAGAGGATGATGACCATGCATGACCTTGGGATTTGGCTTTTCGGGGCCATGGTTGGCGGCTGCGTCGGATTCCTGTGGGGAGTATTGATCCGGGCGGCCGGAAAAGTGTAACAGAGAGGTGAATGAAGTGACTGTGCTGCGGAATGAGGAACACTATCAGGATCCGACGGCGGGGACTGTCATCAAGACCATGGAAGACAGGATTCGAAAAATCTACGATGCCCGGGACACGGCAGCCATGGAGGAAGCCCTGCGGCAGGCAAAAGCCATCTTCAACGAAGCCGGGTTTGCGGTAATGGAGCGGATCGTGTTGAAGAATATCAGGACAGGGAAAATCTACCGATAGGGGGCGAATCCATTGGGACGGAAGAACCACAGAAGAAAAAGAAGATGCGATTACAATCCACTAGCGGATGATTTTGCCAGGGAATTCCCTAATCTGGTACGGAAGGTGGAACCCTATGAGGGACGGTGCGCTTACTGTGGCCGCCCTCTCCGTCCCGGTGGGTGGCACTGGATGCGTGACGAATTTGGCCAGCTGGTTCGGAAGTGTGATGACGAATATTACTGTCTGCGGCACTGCCGGAAGTCAGCCTATCGGGCACTGGAACGAGCAAGGAGGTAGAAATGGGGATTTTTGGTAATTTCACGGCAGATAAGATGACGCTGGAAAGGGTGTGCCCTATATGCCATCATCGGTATGCCATTTATCCCTGGCAGAACTGGGTATATAAATACAAACCTCGGGGCAAGGATTATAAGACCATCGAAGTCTGCTCCTGGCACTGCCTGCAGGAATTAAAGAGCAGGTATGCGGCAGAACCGAAACGGAAAAGCCGGAAGGGGGAACACCAATGAATCATTACTACTGGGAGGCGGCGGCCCTGGGCGTGATTTCTACCCTGGCATTTGTCGCTTTTTGCGCCTGGATGTTTGGAGGCTGAAATGACTGCTGAAGAATTTTTGCAAAGGATCTACGACCTGGAAAGTGATATTGCCTGCAAAGAGGATGAAATCCGGAAGATCCACGAAGACATGATCCACCTGAAAAGCGTGGACACGGGGAAAGACCGGGTGGACGGCGGCCAGCCTATGGACCTGTCCGACAAGGTGGCCAACCTTTTGGAAGTGGAAGCCCAGCTGGATGCCGAATGGGACGAACTGATCAAGTGGCGTGAGGAAGCCAGGAAGCTAATCGCGCAGCTGGAACCCGGGCTATCGAAGAGCGTGCTGCTGCTGAGAATCGTGAATCACAGGAGCTGGAAGCAAATCGCAGTCATTGTGCATAAGTCAGACGATTATTGCCGCCATTTATTTCCGCTGGCTGTAGGGGATTTCGGTTATCTGCTCTCTACTCGCTTTCCTCATTTTCTTGAGACCGTGCAATTCAAGGAATATAAAGCGAAAAATAACACAAAATAACCAGTAATAACACAACATGACCTACGGCACAGATGATATCATATATACTGTAATCAGTGCCGATAGAGATCATGCGATGTCTTCAGTCTGATCACTACTTCCATTGTGCAGGGAAGCCCCTTGAATTGCATAGAGAAGCACGTACTCGTTTGACGGGTACGTGCTTTTCTATTGCCTGGAAGCTGGGCAGCATGGTGTCTGCGAGCACATACAGATGACATCAATGGACCGGCCGACGGGCCATAGCGTGGAGGCTTGCCCCAGGCACAGTGCCATCGGGCGCCCACCCCCCGGGCCTAGCAGGTACTACCGGGCGGGCAAGCGCTGCGGGTCTGCGAGCCCCGAAGAACGTTTACGTCAAAATCGAAAAATCGGGTTAACAGTTTAACAGGAATTCCCAAGGAGACAGGAGGTATTGAAATCGCAACAGCTGGTACTAAAAACAAAAACAAATCAAATAACAGCCGGTTTGTCATGGATGCGAAAGACATCTGCGAGTTCTTTGGCGTCACTAGGGCGACACTGTCAAATTGGGTACGCAAAGGGGCTCCCAAAGAAGAGTACGGAAAGTATGATCTGCGTGATCTGGTAAAATGGCGCTACAGCAGCGGCATGTCGCCTGAAACGAGGAAGCTGCAGGCGGAAGCAGACCTGAAGGAATACAAGGCAGAACAGGAAAAAATCCGACTGGGTGTCCTGGAAAGCGAGTACATTAAGACGGCCATTGTCGCACGGGACGTTCGGCGGCTCCTGACCACACTGAAGCGGAGCCTGCTGGCCATCGGTCATGATGTGGCCACCGACCTGAATGCGCTGGACAGCGAAGCTGCACTGGAGGCCAAAAACATCGTGGATAAACGGATCACTACAGCATTAGAGCAAATGGCAAGGAGCGGTGTGTATGGGCAACAGAGAAAATGACTTCCCTTCTTATTTGGCGAATGAATTTTCAGCCCTGAAGCCACCGGAAAAGCTGACTGTATCAGAATGGGCAGACCGCTTCCGTGTGCTGTCCGAAAAGGATTCTGCGGCTCCTGGCCCATGGAGGACGGAGAAAACACCGTATCTTCGGGATGTGATGGATGCTTTCAGTGACCCGACAATCCAGGAGATCACCTTTTGCGCCGGTACGCAGATCGGCAAGACAGCGTCGGAGCAGAACATGCAGGGCTATGCCATTGACCAGGATCCTGGGCCCATGATCATCGTCTATCCGACCAAGGACCTGGCAAAAAGCACTTCGCAGAACCGACTATGGCCGATGCTGGAATTGTCCCCCGTTCTGAACGAGAAATTCCATGTCCTGGAATCTGAGCAGCTGGAACTACAGTTCGACTCCATGTACATTTCCATGGCCTGGGCCAATTCCCCTTCACAGCTGGCATCCCGTCCTGTGCGGTATGTCTTCTTCGATGAAGTGGACAAATTCCCCAAGTGGTCAGGGAAGGAAGCCAACCCCATTGCCCTGGCCAGAGAACGGACGAAGACCTTCTACAACCGGAAGATTGTGAAAGTTTCTACGCCTGTCCTGGAAAATGGGAACATCTGGCAGAGCTGGCTCCATTCGGATGCCATGTATGAGTATTTTGTCCCCTGTCCCCTATGTGGGAAGCTGCAGACACTGAAAAACACGCAGATCAAATTCCCCAAGGGTAGCACCCCGGAGGAAGCAGCCTACGCGTCCTATTACGAGTGTGAATTCTGTCACGGCCATATCGATGACCGGCACAAGGTAGCCATGCTGCGGGACGGAAAATGGAAACGCATAGACAAGAACAAGGGCCGGGTCCGCTCTGTGGGATACCACCTGAATTCCATCTATTCACCATGGCTGACCTTTGGCGATGTGGCCAGGGAATTTCTGGCGTCGAAGGACAGCCCGGAGAACCTGCAGAACTTCATTAATTCCTGGCTGGCAGAACCCTGGAAGGAAAAAGCAAAGACCCCTTCCACCGAAATCGTCAAAAAGAATCAGCTTCCCTATGAAAAGGGATGGGTGAAGGAAGAAGCACAGCTGGTAACCATGGCCGTGGACGTGCAGCTGGATCATTTCTGGTGGGCTATCTACGGCTGGGGACCTCATATGCAGAGCTGGCTGGTGGACTGGGGACGTGCTGAAACCTGGCCGGAAGTGGCTGAAATCATGAACCGGTACTACCCCCGGGAAAACACGGGGGAAGTGGTGCAGGTCAATATCTGCGGCATCGATGCCGGGTTCCGGCGGGATGAAGTCGAACAGTTCTGCTCTGACTGGCTGGATATTGCCATTCCCCTGCGTGGATCCTCTAACTCGCTGCGTACCCTGTACACGGTCTTCAACGTAGATCGGGAAAACGGGGCCGTCGGCGGCGTGAAAGGGCTCATGTTCGACACGGACAAGGCAAAGGACTTTGTGTTCGCACGGTTCGGCCTGGACGACGGCAGCAAGGGATCCATGAATGTCTACAAAGGCATCGAGGAAGAGTACTGTCGGCAGATTTGCTCGGAACAGAAAATCCAGAAGGAAGACAAGAAGGGGAATGTGACTTTCACCTGGGAAAAGCTTACCAGCCATACGGACAACCACCTGCTGGACTGCACGACCATGAACTACGTGCTGGCAGACAGGATGGGCGCCCGGTACCTGGTGGACCCGGAGACAGCTGCGAAGCTGGCAGAAAAAAACAAGGAAACCAAAGACTCCAAAGAAGAATATAACGGCTGGTTCGCTGGAACTGAAAACTGGTTCAACGAAAGGAGGTGAAACCATCATGACAGAGTACAGATACAAAACCCTGGAAGAACAACTGTATACGGTACAGGATGCCATCGAGAAAATCGAGACCGGTGCCCAGGAATACCAGATCGGGAACCGGAAGCTCACGAAGGCTGACCTGAAGACCCTGTATGCCAGGGAAGCATCTTTGCGGTCCGCCATTGCGGCCCAGAATGGGCAGAATGTGAGCTACGCCAGGATGGATATGACATGATGAACATCCTGGATAAAGCAATCGCTCTGTTTTCACCGGAATGGGCTTATAAGCGTACTGCCTATAGAGCGGCGCTGCGAGAATATGAAGCCGCTAAGGTGGATCGCTACACAGACAGCTGGATGCCGGTTACCGGGGACACGGAGAACCTGGAACGGGGCGAGAGGGAGCTGATCATGTCCCGTGGTCGCTACCTGGAAAAAAACAGTGATGTGGCCCTGGGCGGCATCAAGCTGATCGTGAAGAATGCGGTGGGCACGGGAATCCGACCCCAGGCCCGGACGGGCGATGAAGCCCTGAACGAGAAAATCGAAAAGGCCTGGGAGAAATGGACCAGGCCGGAAAACTGTGACATCACCGGGCAGCAGACATTTTATGAAATGCAGCAGATGGTCCTGCGCCGGAAAATCGTGGATGGTGAAGCCTTCGTGAAGAAGATCAGCCGGAAGCGGGAAGGCGTCCCCCTTGAACTGCAGTTCATCAGCCCGGATTTACTGGACAACAGCCTGACCTACGCCCCGAAAAGCAGCCATGTGATTCGCTCGGGGGTGGAGCTGGATGACTACCTGAAGCCGCTGGCCTACTGGATTTTGCAGAAAAGCCCGGATGGCTATCTGACCTTTGAATCAGAACGGTATCCGGCAGACGGCATCCTGCATCTCTGGACGAAGGAGTACCCGGATCAGATCCGGGGGATATCCGACCTGGTAACGTCCATGCGGCGTATCAAGGATACGGACGACTACATCTTCGCAGAACAGATTGCTGCACGGATTGCGGCATCCTTCGCGGTGTTCATCACAAATTCCATTCCGCCCACCAGACTGGGCAGACCCATGGATGCCAACAAGAAGCCGCTGCGGAATATCTCACCGGGTATGGTCTACGAACTGGAAAATGGGCAGAGCATCCAGACGGCGAACCCGTCCAGGAACCCGTCCCAGATCGAGGGCTTCGTGAATGTGGAGCAGCGCATTACTGCTGTTGGGCAGGGCGTTTCCTATGAAGCTTTTACGGGGGATTATTCCAAGGCCACCTTTGCAGCGGCCCGCCAGGGCCACATGCAGGACAGGAAAACCTATCAGGGAGTGCAGGCATGGGTCATTTCCCACTTTTGTCAGCCAATCTATGCAGCCTTTATGGATGCCGCAGTCATGAGCGGGGAACTGCCTATCAAGGATTACTGGTCACGCCGGGATGAATACCTGGCCTGTGACTGGATTGCCCCCGGCTGGGATTGGATTGACCCCCAGAAGGAAGCCAGTGCCGACATCCTGAAACTGCAGAATGGCGGTATGACGCTGTCCGACTGGTGTGCTTCCAGGGGCAAGGACTGGAGGACCCAGCTGAAGCAGATGGCAGCTGAAAAGGCTGAGGCGGAAAGCCTGGGGCTGAAGCTGTCCATCCATACTCCGGAAGCCGTACAGGCGGCAGAGGCCAATCATACAGAAGGAGAGAACACGGAATGAAGAGAGACAGAACGTCGAAGCTATTCCGGGAAGTCACCATCACTGCCGAAAAGAATGACAGCCGCGAAGTAGAGCTGTCCTTTTCTTCGGAAGAACCCTATGACAGATGGTGGGGCCCGGAAATCCTGCTCCATGAACCGGAGGCTGTTGACCTGACACGGCTGAAGGAAATCGGGGTGCTCCTGTGGAACCACCATGCGGACGCACCCATCGGCCAGGTAAAGAACGTACAGCTGGATGAAATCAATCACCGCTGCACGGCGACTGTACGTTTTGACAAGGACGAACAGTCCGATCTGATTTATCAAAAGGTCTTATCGGGGACGCTGAAAGGCGTTTCCGTGGGATATATCGTTTCCAACTGGGAAGACGTGGAAAGCGGGAAACCAAGTACCAACGGGCGCTTTGTGGGACCTGTATCCATTGCTACCAGATGGGAACCGCTGGAAATTTCTATTGTTTCTGTTCCGGCAGATCCAAGCGTTGGCGTGGGCCGTTCGGACGAAAGTTTTCAGGCAAAGGAGAGCAACATGGACAAAAAAGAAAAGCAAACCCAAACGAAAGCTACCAATCCGGAACAGCCGCTGGTAACGCCGGATCATGTCGCTGAACCCCAGGACAGCAGTACCCGGGGCATTGAAGAAGAACGTGCCAGAGTCACTGAAATCATGGCCCTGTGCCGGAAATTCGACCTGGATGCCGATGAATTCATCAAATCCGGTGCCAGCCTAGAAGAAGTAAAGGATAAGGTACTCGAAATGCAATTCAAGAAAGAAAAACCCGTATCCATTACCGTCGGTGAAGACGACAGAGAAAAATTCCTGAAAAAGGCCAAAGATGGCTTTGCCCTCCATGCCGGCATTACGGTAGAAAATCCGACGGAAGGCGCTGACGAATTCCGCAGCTTCACTATCGTCCGTCTGGCAGAAGAATGCCTGAAACGCATGGGCGAACACGTAAGCCATAAGGATCCTGAAGGACTGGTTCGTGAAGCCCTGGGCAACGGCAGCGGTATGCTGCCCGGCATCCTGTCCAACACGGCCAATAAATCCATGCTGGAAGGCTACCAGATGGCAGAGACCACCTTCCAATACTGGACCCGCAAAGGCTCCAACAACGACTTCAAGGAAGCTACCCGTTACAGACTGTCTGAAGCGGAAGAGTTGGAAGAAGTGAAAGAAGGCGGCGAAATCAAGGATTCCACCTTCAAGGAAGCTGGTGCCAAAGCAACCGTTGGTACCTTCGCTCGGAAATTCTCCCTGACCCGTCAGGCCATCATCAACGATGATCTGGCTGCCCTGACTCAGATTCCGGCTGCCTATGGTGCTGCTGCCAGCCGCATGATCAACAAGATGGTCTACAACATGCTGGAAAAGAACCCCACCATCGAAGGCGCTGCGCTGTTCTCCGATAAGCACGGCAACCTGGGGAGCGGGGCCATTACTGTGGCCAGCCTGGGCGCAGCCCGTGCAGACATGAAGAAGCAGAGAGGCATCGGCGGCAAGGCTGTGCTGAACGTTACTCCGGCTTTCCTGATCGTTCCTGCCGAACTGGAAACCTCTGCTGAACAGATCATTGCCTCTATTGTGGATCCGGCCAAGAACAACGCCACCCCGAACCCCTTCGCCAATAAGATGCGCGTGGTGGCCGATGCTGAACTGACTGACCCGACTGCCTGGTACCTGGCAGCTTCTCAGGGAACCTTCCCTGGCATTGAAGTCACCTATCTGCGTGGCCGTGAACAACCTACTGTTGAACAGCAGATTGCTTTCGATACTCTGGGCGTGCGGTACCGCATTTACATGGATTTTGGCATCAACCTGCTGGATTTCCGCGGCATGTTCAAATCTACTGGCAAATGACCTGAAGAGGAGGAACTAAAATGGCTGAATACGTAAATAAAGGCGATGTGATCACTGTAACTCTGGCCAAAGAAGCAGCCTTCCATGAGCTGATCCAGGTGGGTACCCTGGTGGGCGTTACCCAGGCCGCCGGGGCGACCGGCGACAAGGTGGCCGTGGCCATCGAAGGGGTATGGAGTTTTCCGGCCGATAAGACCCTGGAAGTTGGGACTGCAGCCTACGTCAAGGACGGTAAGGCCACCGATACCGCTGACGGCGCTGTCAAAGCGGGAACCGTGGTGGAAGCCACCTCCACCACCTGTGATATCAAACTGAACGTTTGATCAGGTGGTGATGCGGCATGAGCTTCAAGGACCAGGTCGCAGAAGATAATGAAAAAGTGTTCCTTGATTTGGATGAATTCGGGGAAATCCACAACCTCAATGGGGTGGACGTCCCCTGCATCATCCAGAGCCCAACGGCCAGGGAACGGTTCCTGGGGCTGAAGTATTCTGGCTATGAAGGGATTTCTGGCAGGGTAGTGGTGGTCCATGTGAAGACTGCTGATCTGGAAGAAGTTCCACGATCAGGCCAGGTATTTACCCTGGACGATGAAACCATGCTGGTAGATGAATGTGTGGATGATATGGGAATCGCTTCGATTACCCTGCATCAGAATGTTGGAGTTGTAGGGGGCGGTATGGATGCCTATTAGTGCTGAAATCACGGCGGCAGACGCTGGAACAACTGAGCCAGCAGGGGGCCAAGAAAGCTGTCAAAAGAGCTTCAAAACGGGCTGCAGTTGCGGCCAGGACGGCCGGCACCAAAGCTATCCGCAGCATCTACACCATCAAATCCGGTAACCTGAAGGCCCGCACACAGATGCGGAGCGAAGAAGACGGCACTACCATCCTGGTACGGGGCTCCATGGAACCGGTTTCCAAGTATAAAGCGGTGCTGCGCAAGCACGGCGTGTTCGTGTCCATCAAGCGCAATGGCGGCGGCCGGGTGGCCCGGTCTTTTGCTCTGAATGGCCGTTTTGTGGCCAGAGAAGGGAAGGAACGGTACCCAGTAAAAGGCCTGTACGGGCCTGCAGTGCCGCAACTGTTCGGGAACCAGGACGTCATGGAACAGATGCAGGAGCGTGGCAGCGAAGTCTTTGATGCCCGTCTGGAACATGAACTGGATCGGCTACTGGGAGGTGCATGATCATGACACCACTGGATGTAGCACAGGGCCTGGCTGAGTTCCTGAAAGAACGAATTGCCGACTATGAGGAAAGGTGCGGGAAAGATTTTCACATCTATGCAGGTTTCCTGCCACGTGCCCGCAATGCGGATGACTTGAAAAAACTGTGCCCGGCGATTGTAGTACGGCCGGAAATCACTACGGACGATGCTGAACAGAGCACAGTGAATCTGGTGTTCTATGCCACGGTATATGACTCAGATCTGAAAGAGGGCTGCCAATCGCTGTTCCAGCTCTTGGAATTCATCCGGGCCCATCTCCTGATGGCCAACCCGGTGGCAGGAAAATACTGGATCCAGCCGGGACTGAAGACCAGCGTGCCGGATGACCAGCCCTATCCCCAGTGGCTGGGCGTGGTGGAGTGCGAAGTGGCCATTCCCCAGGTACGGAAGAATAACCCTCCGATTGGATGGTGGACGGTATGACGAAAAAGAATAAACAGAAAGGCCCCATGATCTATGTGGGCCCGGGCTTCCGGGACACGGATCTGGCAACCTTCAAAATCTACGCGGATGGCATCCCGGCAGAATATGCCGGGCATCCGGTATATCGGCTCCTTTTTGTGCCCCCTGCTGAGCTGAACGCCGCCAGACAGGAAATCAAACAAAAAGGGACCGTCCGCAACGTGCTCTACCATAGAGCGATTGCGGAACATGAGAAGAAAGGTGGTAACTAACGATGGCATTTTTCCATGGTGTACGGGCCAGTGAAGTGGCAACCGCCCTGGTGACTCCGGTCAATACGACCGCCGGCCTGCCTGTTGTCTTCGGTACGGCTCCGGTACATTTGACCGCTGACCCGGAAAAATACGTGAATAAACCTGTCATCTGCTATAGCTGGGACGAAGCAGTAAGTGCTCTGGGGTATAGCGAAGACTGGGATAAATATACTCTGTGCGAAGCTATGTACAGCGAATTCAAGCTGTATACAGCATCCCCCATTGTATTTGTGAACGTACTGGACCCCAAGACTCACAAAAAATCCACGACCAGCAAGAGTGTAACGCTGACTGACGGCAGCACTACGGTAACGGATCCAGTGATCCTGAGCACCCTGAAGGTGCGGAGCACGGAAGCGGCTCAGCCTGCCAAAGAAGGCACCGATTACACTGCGGCCTGGAACGATGATGGCCAGCTGGTGATCACGGTTGTTACCGGTGGTACTCTGGCTGCCGCAAAGACTGTCCTGCTGGACTACGATGCGGTGGATCCCACGGCAGTGGACGCCTCCGATATCATCGGCGGCGCTTCTACTGACGGCAGCACCAAGGGCCTGGAACTGATCGATAAAATCTACACCCAGCTGTCCCTGGTGCCTGGCATCATTGCCGCTCCTGGCTGGTCTGAAGATCCTACGGTAGCTTCCGTAATGAAGGCAAAGGCACTGAACATCGACGGGCTGTTCCGCTGCATCGTGCTGACCGATGTGGATACGGCCGAAGTGAAGGCTTACAGTGATGTCAATGCCTGGAAAAACAAGAACAACTACAATGGCACCAACCAGGTAGTATGCTGGCCCTGTGTCCGGAACGGAGAATCCGTATTCCATATGTCCACACATATCATGGGGATTATCGGTGTGATGGACGCTGCCAACAGTGATGTGCCTTATCAGAGCCCGTCCAACCGGACTTTGCAGGGTACTGGCATTTGCCTGAAAGACGGTACTGAAGTTAGCCTGTCCCTGACTCAGGCAAACCTGCTGAACAGCCAGGGCATTGTAACTGGGCTGAATTTCAATGGTGGCTGGAAGAGCTGGGGCAACTACACCGGTGCCTATCCTTCCATTACTGACGTGAAAGACTCCTTTATCTGCGCGCGGCGTATGTTCGACTGGAAGTATCAAACGTTCATCCTGACCTACTGGCAGAAAGTGGATGCACCGCTGACTCCGAGACTGATCCGCACCATCGTGGACTCCGAAACCATCAGCTTGAACGGACTGGTGGCCAGAGGCTACCTGCTGGGGGCTTCCGTGAAATTCCTGGAATCCGAGAACCCGACTACGGACCTGTTGCAGGGCATCATGCGGATTCACATTTACATGACGCCTCCAGTACCGGCCCAGGAAATTGACGGGATTCTGGAATATGACGTCAACAACTTCCAGAAACTGTTTGGCTAAGGGGAGGCGAGAGCATGAGTGTCAATGTAATTCCTGAAGTCGTCAACGACATGCGGGTGTACCTGAGTGGAGCTGATGATATGATCGGCTGCAAAGAATTCAAAATGCCAAAGCTGGACGCCCTGAAGGCGGACGTGGAAGGCATCGGCATTGCCGGGAAAATCGATGCTCCTATCGAAGGGCATTTCGACAGCCTGGAAGCAGAACTGACCTGGCAACTGCCTACGAAGACAAGCACCCGCCTGGTGGCTGGCACTACGGTGAGCCTGGATGCGTACGCAGATCTGCAGAGCTATGATGGCGGATCCAGCGCCTACGCCCATGATTCCTACCATGTAGTGATTCGTGGGAGGGTTAAATCTCATGACCCTGGTAAATTGAAGGCGGGGGAGGCCATGGAAAGTAAAACCACCATCGAATGCCACTATATCAAAATCAGTATCGGTGATACGGAACTTTGCGAAATCGATAAATTCGGTTACAAGGCAGTGGTGAATGGCGTTGACCTGCTGGAACAGGTACGCCGGAATATTGGGATGTAAGGGAGGAACCCTGAATGGCAGAAAGAAAAAACGGGGCAGCGCAAAAAGCTGACCCCGAATTGCTGGAAGATAATGTAGTCGCACTGCGTAAACCAATGGCGGATGGGACGGATAAGCTGACTCTGGATTTTGACCGTATCAACGGCCGAACCCTGATCAACTGTGAAAAGCAGGCCCGGAAACTGGATCCGGCTATTACGGTGCTGGCGTTGTCCCAGGTGTACCAGGCTCTGGTGGCCGGGGTGGCAACAGGGCTGAAGTATGATGAAGTACTGAACCTGTCCGGCAAAGACTTCACGGCCTTATGTTTGAAGGCACAAGGTTTTTTGCTCCAATAAAACTGATTGTTGAAGAAATCCGCGTGTCCTGTCTGCGACTGGCCAAATACAGCCAGTCACCCCTGGAATTCTTCCTGGAGATGCCATTATCGGACCTTTGCGGATGGATAGAGACAGTCAACAATGAGATTGAAGCTGAAGAGGAAGCCTGCGAGAAGCAGAAAAAGGCAAAAAAATAAGCCTATCGGCGACGATAGGCTTATTCCCATACATACTATGGCAGGCGCTTGGGGTCAAGGTGAAGATCAGTGCGGATTGGGCCGTCAGGATGGGCGGCATACCAATCAGCACGAGCCTTTTCAATTTTGGCCGCTTCCATGGCAAATTGTTTTTTTAGTTTCTTTTCTTCTCGTTCTTCCTCAATCTTATCTAGCTCCAATGCAAGCAACGTTTCCTGGTTTTTAATCAATGTGAGATTGGGCTGTGAAGCCAAAGCGGATAAAATCAATGAATTTACAAATCCCATAATATCTCACTCCTTTTTTCTTCATTATACCACGCAAGGGTGGTGAATAACAGTGGCAGGACGATTACTGGAATTAGCGATCGCCATCAAAGGAAAATTGGACAGCTCTCTGCCGGCATCTGCAAGGGAAGCCAGTGAAAATATCAAAAATTTAAATGATAAGCTAAAACAATTACAAAATGTCGACAGCAAGGCCACTGCGTGGAAAAGCGCAGCCGGGCAGGTCAGACAGTTTAAAAATGAATTGCTTCAGGCTCAACAAGCGGCTTCTCAAGCGTCAAACAACCTAAAAAATTCAACTAGTGTAACACACAACCTGGCAGCTTCCTACAGTAAAGCACAACAGAAAGCAAAACAGATGGGTGGGGCTTTACGCGAAAGCCGTACTCTGCTGGTTGGGCTTGGTAGTGAACTTCGGGCGGCAGGCTTTGCGACAGATGATTTTGCAGCCAGTGAAGTCAAACTTAAGGGTCAAATCGAAGCTACAAATAAAGCGATCGAGAATCAGAAAAAAGTAAAAGCACTTGCCATAAATCGGCAAGCGGCGCAAGGCAATTACACTAATGCCAAACAGGGATTGATGCAGTCTTTTGCCAATTTCAGCGCTGGCGGTTCCATGATTCAGAATATATCGGCGCCTCTGGTGAATGCTGTCCAGGTGGCGGCCAACTTCGAGCAGGCCATGTCCAAGGTGCAGGCCATCACCAATGCTGATGCTGCTGATACGGAGAGATTGGCCAATACGGCCCGGGATCTGGGGGCAAAGACACAATTTTCCGCAACACAGGCCGCCCAGGCCATGAGTTATTTAGGCATGGCGGGGTGGAAAACGGACCAGATTATTTCCGGTATGCCGGGGCTGCTGGATTTGGCGGCGGCTTCTGGAACAGATCTGGCGCTTACCTCTGATATCATTTCTGACGATTTGACTGCTTTTGGTATGAGTGCGGATCAGGCCGGACGAATGGCTGACGTATTCGCGGCAACAGCTACGAACTCCAACACCAACACGCAGCTCATGGGTGATACCTTTAAATATGCCGGTGCAGTAGCTGGGGCATTGGGATATCAACTTGAAGACGTTGCTGTGGCCACCGGTATGATGGCAAATGCAGGTATCAAAGGTGAACAGGCTGGTACTGCTTTACGGTCAATCATGACCAGGATGGTGGCTCCTACGAAAGAATCAGGAACGGCCATGGACATGCTGGGTATAACGGTTACGAATGCTGATGGCAGCGTGAAACCATTTGCGCAGACCATTGCGGAATTACGGCAAAAATTTGCTGGTCTTTCGGATTCGGAGAAAGCGCAGTACGCTTCAATGATTGCCGGTAAAGAAGGCATGAGCGGTTTCCTGGCTTTAGTGAACGGGTCTGATGCAGATTTTGAAAAGTTGGCCAAGGCAATCCAAAATTCCAACGGAGCTGCTCACAGAATGGCTAAGACTATGAATGCCAACGCCCGCGGGGCACTGGTCCAGTTGCAGTCTGCTACAGAATCCGCACAGATTTCTGTGGGCAATGTGTTCCTGCCTATCCTGGCCAGAGCGGCCACCGTCGTAGCTGGCGTGGCCGGCCGTTTTGCAGACTGGGCAGCGAAGAATCCCCAGGTCGTGGCCACACTGGCGGCGGTTGCCGGGGCGGTGGCAGCTGTAGTAATGGGGCTCCTGGGATTCAGCGTAGCGGTATCCATGTTCAACTACATTACGGCAAGCGTTAAACTTTTCCATGCGGCTATGCAAAGCGCTGAGATTGCGACGAAGCTCATGACAGTAGCCCAGGCGGCTTTGAATTTTGTCATGAGCATGAACCCCATCGCCCTTGTGATTATTGGTGTGATGGCTTTGATTGCTGCCTTGATGGTGCTTTATAACGAAAGCGAAACAGTCAGGAACTTCATTGACTGGGCGGCGAAAAGCATTGCGGAAGCTTTTAATGAGGCATGGGCTGCCATCTGCGAGGGAATCGCTTCTGCTGCTTCCTGGATTATCAGCCAGTGGCTGGCCATTTATAATGCGGCAAGCAGTGCCTGGAATGCCATTGTTGATACGATTCAAGGCGTATGGGATACGGTTTATGACATCATCGATGAAGGGGTCAGTTATGTACAGGATAAGTGGGAAAGCTTGAAGGCAATCTTCAGCTCTCCCATTACTGCGGCTGTGAACTTCATTACTACAGGGTCCGTAACAGGGGCTCCTGAAAAACATGCGAATGGCGGCCTGATCTCCCGACCTACCCTCAGCTGGGTAGGCGAAGGTGGGAACCCGGAAATGATCGTACCCATCAACCGGACGCAGAACGCCCTGCGGCTGTGGCAGTCTGCCGGGCAGATGCTTGGCGTGAGACCCCTGCAGCCGGTCAAAGACCCTTCTCAGCTACTCAGCAGGGGACAGGGGGTAACGGTGAACTTTGCCCCGACTGTCCAGGTGACTGGCGGTGCTTCTTCAGCAGACCAGATCCGGCAAGTACTGCAGGAACAGGAAACCCAGTTCGAGGCCCGTTTCCGCAGGATGTACCAGGATATGATGCAGCGGGAAAGGAGGCTCTCCTTTGAGTAAAACCTATACTACGGTCCAGGGAGATATGTGGGACTTCATATCCCATAAGGTCTATGGCAGCGAACGGTACTTCAGTACGCTCCTGGAAGCCAATCCGGAGTATGCTGGAACCGTTGTCTTTCCCTCCGGGGTAGTCCTGACCTGTCCCGATGTGGAGACTCCTGTGAACCGATTCCTGCCGCCCTGGAAGGAGGGCTGACCGTGTCGTTTGTATCTGATTCCATTGAGAAACTTTCTGGTACTCTTACAGAGGGCACAAGCCTGGCCTATAGGGTGTGGTGCGAAGTTGCATACACGCCCAAGGGCAGCAGTGAGTCCAAGGATATATCTGAAGAAATCAGCAAATATCTGCTGAGCCTGGACTATACCGATAACATCGAAGGCCAGGCAGATGATCTTACTATTACACTGGAAGACAGGGCACAGCTTTGGGCAGCCGGCTGGTACCCGCAGCGTGGTTCCAAACTGACCGTAACCATTTACACGCTGAACCGGTCGAGCCTGGACGAAGGGCTGAAGTCGCTGTCCCTGGGTTCTTTTGGAATTGATGAAATCGAACTGAAGATGGCACCGGCAGTGGTCCAGATTAAGGCGGTTGCGGTAACCTTCGAAGGCAGTCTTCGGGGCGAGAAGAAGAACCGGACCTGGGAAAAAATCACTGTCAAAAAATGCTGCGAAGACATTGCTGCGGAGAATGGCCTGACTCTTGACTGGTACTGTGAGGATGATCCGCCCCTGGACCATGTGGAACAGTCGGACGAATCGGATCTGGAATTCCTGCAGAAAGTGGTCAAAGATGCGGGCCTTTGCCTGAAGGTAGATCTTAAGAAACTGACAGTATTCGACGAACAGCAGCAGGAGAAGGGAGAAGCGAAAATCTTCTTCCTGCATCCCGGGACTGAGACTCTGGCTCAGAATACCCAGACAGAGGATGCCGAAACAAGGTATGTGTACAAATTTACGGACTATCAGATAAAGGCGAAGACCCGGGACGTGTATAAAGCCTGCCACGTGAAGTATAAGAAGGGCAAAGACAAGGCCGTCATCGAAGCTACTTATACGGATCCGAACAAGAAAGATGGCCAGACTCTGGAAACCAGTGAACAGTGTGATACCGTTGCAGAGGCAGAACGGCTGGCCAAAAAGAAACTGAGGGAAAAGAACAAAGAAGAAGTGACGGCTGCCTTCAGCCTATACGGCGATACCATTTATGCAGCTGGTGAACTGGTCCAGCTGCAGCACTTCGGTGTGTTTGATGGCAAATACATCATCACAAGGGTGGCGCTGAAACTGGGCGGCGGCTTCACGGCCAGTCTGGATATGAGGAGGTGCCTCGATGGATACTAAACGACTCCTGGAAGGGATGCTGTACATCGGCGACGTCAGCTCTGTGAATCCAGGTACCGGAATGGTAAGAGTGGTACGAACTGATAAGGAAAACAAGGTATCAGGCGAACTGGCAGTTCTGCAGCGGGGGTCCAGCAGCAGCAAAGACTACTGGCTCCCTGCGGTGGGTGACCAGGTACTGTGCCTGCAGCTTCCTAACTTCTCCGGGAAAGGAACGGGGGACGGGTTCGTCCTGGGAACTTTCTACAGCAAAGTGGATGCTCCCCCTGACGGGGCCGCAGCGGGTACTCGGGTACTGAGCCACCCCGGGGATATGACCATGACCATCGGGGGCACGCTGACCATCCATGCCGGCACACTGGACATCCAGGGTGGCGGGGATGTGGTGGCCAGCGGCATTTCCCTCAAGGGGCATACCCATAGCGGGGTAGAAACCGGCGGCAGCTCTACCGGTGGTCCCCAGTAAGAAGGTGAAACTATGTATATCGGCTATATGGGGCCAGTGGTCTTCCTGGCGGCTTCCACATATACTCTTACGCCTTCCGGCGTGGGGCAGGAAGGGGAAGCCAGATGGGCGGACCATGACCTTATCCATTACAAACCTGTGAGTGAATTCCTGGGGCCGGGCCTGGAGTCGATTGCTTTTGATCTGATCCTGTCCAGGCAGTACGGCGTGGATCCTGACAGTGCGGTAAAACTTTTGCGGCAGATGCGGGACATGGGCGTGGTATTCCCCCTGATCATTGGGGGAAGGCCGGTCAGTCAGAACTATTGGCGGCTGATGAACTTGTCTGAGAGCGATAACTACTATGGTCCCACCGGGAGCCGCATCTGGTGTAAGCTCCACGTGCAACTGAAAGAATACAGCACGGACAACTATACGGAAGAACAGTCCAAGGTGGATCTGTATGGATCCATTGGTAACGTGCTGGCCACGGTCTTGTAAGGAGGCGCGAGATGACAAAGTCATATACTGTGGACGGAAATCAAACAACTGTCAGTTTTGCGCCGACCGGGCTGGTGCAGGAAGTGCTGCAGAATGTACGGACCATCCTCTCCACGGTGAAATATTCCGTCCCCCTGGATCGGGAATTCGGTATCAGCGGCACTGCAGTTGACCTGCCCATGCCGCAGGCGAAGGCCATGCTCAGCGGGGAAATCTTTGCCGCCGTAAAAAGGTATGAGCCACGGGCCATCATCCAATCTATCAACTTTACTGGGGAAGAGACGGGGAAACTGGTGCCAATCTTGGAGGTGAGAATCGTTGAATCTGAATAAACTTGCGGATGTACGGTTTGCCGACTATGATTCGGAGGCAGTAAAGAAAACCGTGATTGACGCCTACCAGGAAATCACGGGGAGAACCCTGGCCCAGGGGGACCCGGTGCGGCTTTTCCTGCTGAGCATTGCTGCCATCCTGATCCAGCAACGCTACCTGATTGATCAGGCCGGCAAGATGAATCTGCTGGCCTACTCTAAGGGCGATTACCTGGACCATCTGGGGGCGCTGCTGGACGTTGAACGGATTCCTGCAACGGCCGCAGAAACAACTCTGCAATATACCTTATCTGCAGTGCAGCAGGATGCTACAATCATCCCGACCGGTACCCGGGTAACCGGAGCCAAAAAGAGTGTGTTTTTCGCTACAGAAAGACCCCTTGTCATCCCAGCCGGTGAAATGACAGGAAACGTGGACGCCCAATGCACAGCCACTGGTACGGCTGGTGAAGGGCTGGCCATCGGATCTCTGACCGAACAAGTGGACCCCTTGCCTTATGTGGCGAAGGTAACCAATGTTACGGAAACGTCTGGCGGGGCTGACATCGAAACGGACGACTCCTACAGGGAACGGATCCGGGAAGCTCCGGAAAAATTCTCCAATGCGGGGAGCTATGGGGCATATCGGTTCTGGGCGAAGAGTGCCTCAGCCGACATCATGACGGTAGGTGTATCCAGCCCCACCCCGGGTACAGTCCAACTGATTCCTCTGCTGACTGGTGGCCAGATTCCTGGTGAAAATCTGCGGAAACGGGTCCTTGAAATCTGCAGTGCAGAAAAGGTCCGTCCGCTTACCGATACAGTTACCTGCATTGAGCCGACTGTTACCAACTATGACATCGTAGCCACGTATAAGATTAGCACTGATGATGCTGCTGCAGTGACAACCATCCAGAAGGCTGTGGATCAGGCGGTGACGAATTACATTACCTGGCAGCGCTCCGCCCTGGGCCGTGACGTAGATCCATCGAAACTTTACCAGATGATGGTTGATGCCGGAGCCACTAAGGTACAGATTACAAAGCCGGAGCTTACTGTTCTCAGTGAAAGCCAGCTGGCAGTAAATGGTTCCAAGACGGTGACTTTCGGAGGACTGGCTGATGGATAATCAAATGATTGATATCGTCCCACAGTCAATCAGCACGGATCAAACCATACGTAAACTGTGCCAAGCTCTTGATAAACTATTATTCCCAATTGACCAGGCTGCAGGACAGGCCTTGATTTATAGTAAAATCGGCTCTCTGCCAATTGAAGTCATTGATCTTCTTGCCTGGCAGTTCCATGTTGATTCCTATGATCTGGCGGCTGACGATGCGGCAAAACGCAGCATGGTGAAAACTGCTATCCTGGATCATCGGTACAAGGGTACTCCCTGGGCATTGACCCAAGCAGTAAGGCTGGTCATCCCGGACGGGAAAATCAAGGAATGGCAGGAGTACGGGGGTGAACCCTACCGATTCAAAGTCACTACAGAACAGGGACTTAGCAGCACTACTCATCTGCGGAATCTGCTCCGGTCGATAGCCAACAGCAAGAACGTGCGATCCTGGCTTGATGGAATCGAACAGGAAATCTCTGTACCAGCCACCATGTACGCAAGCGCGAAACTGGTCATGGAACAAGAGATTACACTGTATCCTGCTGACCAGACGGAGAACAGTATCACCGCGCCGATTTATATCGGGATTGCCAGACAAGAACAGAAAGAGATAGAGATCAGAGGTGATTTTAGTGGCAGTGTGGAATAAATTCGAACTGACCGATGCCGGTAAAAATATCCTGGCTCAGCACATGGCTAATGCTAAAGTGTTGCAGATCACCAGAGTAGCCATGACGGATACTACGGACAGTTTGACTGTTGCCGAATTGAAAAAATTGCCCGGGGATGAGCGGTCCTTTGGGATCATGTCCAACACATTGGTAAATGATACAACAATCAAAATCGAGAGCAGCATAACAAATGTCGGACTATCCAAGGACTACAAGTTCACGGCCATTGGAATTTATGCAAAGCTGGAAGACGGTTTAGAAGATACGCTGTTTGCAGTATCGACAGCGACTGTAGCTGAAACCCTTCCCGCATTGGAAAATGGCGTGGTCAAGATGATTCTGGAAAAGTTTTACTTGACCTTTGACAGCACAAGCAATGTCGAAGTGAAAATCGACATGGATACTTATGTAACTCATTCGGAGTGCATTGCAACGACTTATCCGGTAGGGACCGTGGTCCAAACAGATGGCACCTATGATCCGGCGGATAAGTGGGGCGGAACATGGGAACAGATCCGCGGAGTATATCTGATGGCCAGCGGTACTTATAACGGGACTTCCTGTAACGCAAATTCGTATGTTGGGGAATATACTCATACAATGACACTGAAAGAACTTGTAACTCATAATCATGGGCCCGGCACCATGGATATTTGGGGCTCCCTGCCATTGCCGACGCATACGGGCCGTTGGGACCGCTATGTGAGGGGCGCATTTACAACTGAAGGAGGCAATGGCGGCAGCGTTACCCACACTGTGGAAGGTTCAGATTTCGATGAATCCGGGAAGTGGTGGGATATCACTTATTCGGAATTCCATGCAAAACGATCCTGGTCCGGGCGTACCACATCAGAAGGTGAAGGGAATCCGTTCCCTGTCATGCCACGGGCCTATGTAATTGATGTATGGCGGCGGACGGCATAAGGAGGTAGAAAATGGCAAATTCTTTTTCCGGCTACGTCCTGACGGACAAGGGCCGTGAGCTTCAGGCCGCAGCCGAGGCAGGAACGACACTGAACCTGACAAAAATGCAGCTGGGCACCGGGACCGTGGAATCCCTGGGAGATTATGCAAGTAAGACCGCCCTGGTTTCTCCTGTTCTGTCTACTTTGATTACCAGTAAAACTCAGAGCGGAACAATTTGCACAATCACAGCTACAGTATCTTCTGATGGTGTCGACTCAGGATTCAATGCTACAGAACTTGGACTGTACGCGCAGGATGGTGACACGGAGTACCTGTATGCTGTATCCTACAATGCTGACAGACCGACCTATGTCGCTGGAAAAGGGGATAATGTATCACTGAGCACTACATTTAAGATGCAGCTCAGCTTTGCCAGTGAGCCAACTATCAATGTGGTGCTGCCTGCAGATCAGGAAAAAATCGTAACCATGGTCCAGAACAGCGCTATCAAATCGATAGATGCTGCTAAGGCTGCGGCAGAAAGCGAAGCTTCGGCTGCAGCATCTGCGAAATCTGCCAATACGGATGCCGGCAGTGCTGCATCCAGTGCTGTCATTGCAGCCGACCGGGCAACTGCTGCAGAAAACAGTCAGACTGCGGCGGCCAGCAGTGCTAGTGCAGCAGCATCTAGCGCTGCAGCCGCCCTGGAGTCGTCCACCGGGGCGACAACGGCCATGAATGAGACAAAAAAGCAAGCCCAGCAGGCAGCGGCATCCATCGCAGAGGCCTCTGCTCTGGTGGACAAGACGGAGAAAAACAGCACTATCGTTAGCGAACAGCTGAAGCAGGCTCAAGCACTGGCCACGGCCAGCGCCGGAATCCAGATTTACCTGGACGACGACGGTGACCTGGCGTACAGGATGATTGAATAGGAGGATGAGCATGAGTAACAAACTTTGTGACCTGGAGACACAACACCGAATTGCTGATGCGCTGGAATACATCGGCACTCAGATTGGCAAGGAAAATAACGCCGACACCAGCTTCGGAGATTCCCTGGTGCTGGCGCTGATCGACGGAACCCCGTCTGGATTCACGCGGGCCATGAAAGCCTACATGCGAATTCATGACATCAAAGACAGCAGCACTGCAGCAGACATCACCAAATCTGTCACTGGCTTTTATGATCTGCTGCAGAAAAACTGCAACTGGGACGGGTATGTGACCTTCGCAGATCCGGCTGTATCCTCCGTATCTACAGGCACCAAAGGCGGGGACAACCAGGGCATGGTCTGCGTGCCGTCCACTGTAGAGACGGCCAACCAGGACGACTACGCCGGCCTGCCCCTTTTTGCCTGCGTGAATTGCAATTGGGTCATCGACTCTACCAGCTTAACGGCCCAGGTTACGGCTATTAAAGGGGTGGTAGGAGACTACAAGTCCCAGGATCCGGGTGTCTTTGTAGGCGTCATCCAGATGACTGGGTATCACTACTACACCAACCCCCACGAGGTGGGGAATCTGGCCTACTTGGAAGGCTACCGGATTGGCCCGGATGCCAGCAAGCCACATTGTGCTCCCATGCCGGAAGCCGTCCTGCCGGATGGCACTGTGCGCAGCTGGATGATCCACGGCAAGTACGCCGCCGGGCTTAAAAACGGAAAGTACACCTGCTGTAGCGGAATCGTTGAAGCCGGGCAGCAGAGCCACAACAGCTCCCATACCTACGCCGCAGCGGTAGGCACAGGATACGCTGCCATGTGTTCCTGCGACCTGGGCTTCTTGCAGCTCATGGTTCGGATCAAATATGCGTCACTTACCCTGGACAACATTCTGGCTCTGGCAAACAATTACTACATCAGTGCCGTGGCCCAGGTGGCGGAAACAGGCGTCAAACGGGTAATCATCCCAGCCTCTCAAAAGGGCAGTTTCATCGTAGGATCCCAGGTCCAGGTGGGCAATGCGTCCTCTACGGACCCACAAAACAGCAACACCTATGCCATCTCAGGCAAAGATGGGTGGACCATCACGGCCATCGAGGACGTCACCATCGGCGGCACAGCCTATGCGGCGGTCTACGTGGACGCACCGGCTACCTTCGACACGGGAGCAGGGAACAGCGATGCGGCCCTTAACACTGGACTCCATACTATTCTGTGGAAGACCGGGACCACTGACCACGTTAAAGGCAATGACGGGGCTATCGAGTGCCTCTCCGGCAAATATCCCATCAAAATCCAGGGGGTAGAATTTGGGCTGGGAGCTTATGAAATCCCAGGGGATACAATCTTTAAACTGTATAAAGACGATAGTGGCTCTTACTGGTATGAGCCTTACGTCTGCAAGACAGCCAGCAAGTTGTCTACCACTATTACCAGCGACTATCACTCTAGCGGAGTGAGGTTTAATCAAGCTATGCCAGATGGATACATCAAGGCCCAAAATTGGGGCAGCGATGGGGTCCTGCTCCCTGTTGAGACCGGCGGATCTTCCTCAACCTATGCTAGAGACTATGTATGGCACAACAAAGATACCGACAAAGCCGAACGGGAATGGCTGGCGTTTGGCTACCTGATCCACGGTGTCCCGGATGGTGGCCTCTCGTACGTGGCCGGGGACAGCGGCCTCGGGTCTTCCTGGTGGAGCAACGCCTCCCGCCTTTCCCCAAATGGTTCGAGAGGGTGAATGCCGCGATAGCGGCAGAGGGAGATGCTTCTCCCTCCCTTTTGATTCCGGGCTGTATGGGCTGGCGTTTGGCAACCTGAACAACGGTGTCCCGAATGGTGGCCTCTCGTACGTGAACGGGAACAACGGCCTCGGGAATTCCTGGTGGAACAACGCCTCCCGCACTTCTGGATAATTATCGCAAGCCTTATCCCATACAGTCCACGCTGCGGCGAAAATCGATGCACGGACCAGCGGGCTAGTACGCCAGGAAAACCCGCAAGCATCCAGAAAGGAAATTATGCTTTGAAAAAGAGTTGCAAGAATATAGACCTCCGGGACCGGGAAACGGTAGCAATCTACGTGAATGAATGCCTCCGACGGCATTGCCGGAGAAAAAACACCCGGACTCTGGTGTGCCGAAGATTTGGCGTCTCCGACGACGCCTATCAGAAGGTCATTGCCCGGGATGAGGAAACTCTCCAGGCTGTGGCCTTAAAAATTTCTGACAGCATCATCAGCACCATCCGGGATAGGAGCATCCCGGTCTTTATACCAAAAGCCAGGGAAAGACGGGACAAAACTACCGGAAAGCTCCGGCTGATTGGCTGCGAGCCGGCCCTCCAGCAGTTTTATGACTACGTGGCCGTCCGATCCTGCAGCGAAATTTGGACCCGCCGGCTGGTCCCACAGCAGTGCTCCAGCATCAAAGGACGGGGCCAGGTGTATGGCATGCGGATGATCAAGTCTTACGTGGATAAGGACAACCGAGCAGCAGCCTATGCAACCCGAAACGGCCTGCGCTACAGCAGGCAGGTCAAGTACTTTGTCAAGCTGGATGTCCGCCATTGCTACCAGTCCGTGGATCGGGGCCTCCTTATGGACATGCTCCGACATGACTGCGGCAATGAGGATATCCTATACCTATGGCAAACCCTACTGGACTCCTATGGCCGAACCGTGAGCCACGATGAAGGGGAAGGGGCCTACTCCGGACTATTAATCGGGGCTCTGCCGTCCCAGTGGGGAGCCCAGCTGATCCTGTCCTACGCCTACCGGTACGCTATGAATCTTCCCGGGGTCAGCCACGGGGTGTTTTTCATGGACGACATGCTTTTCACTGGACCTAACCGGCGAAAGCTGAAACGATCCGTGGAAGCCATCGTGGCCTACGTCAAGGAACAGCTGCATCTGGAAATCAAGCCAAACTGGCACATCAAGGCTCTGGTCGATGAACCCATTGACATGATGGGATACTGCATCCATCAGTCTGGAAAAGTAACCATGCGGGCCAGGAACTTCATCCATTCCCGGCGCCTGCTTCTGCGGACAGCCAGGACAGGGAAAATCGGCATCCGGCAGGCCAGGAGGCTGGTGTCATACAAAGGCTTCTACGTCCACAGCGACTCTTTCAAAGCGACGACAACCCTCCACGCGGGAACTCTTTTCAAACGAGCACAAACTCTGCTGAGCAAGGAGGAAAAACATGCTAACCTACTACGACACCAAACCGACTAAAGTCGCCTACGAGCCACAGCCGGACGGAACTGCCAATGTCTACATCAGACAGAATATCGAGTCCTACGACGAAACCCGCCAGGGCCCTGGACAAGAAGCAGCTGCCGTCAAAAAGTGGCGGGCGGAAGAAAAAAACTTCGTAACAACGGCCACTAAGGAATACGTGGAAGCCCATGCCGATGAGCTCTTTTATTCCAAGGGCGATACCCCGACCATCGAAGAGCGTCTGGCGGCAGCCGAAGACACTATCGCTGCCCTTATGGATCTGGTGGCTAGTATGGAAGGAGGGAATGGCTGATGGAAAGATTCTACGCGATCCGGGTCCGGCTGGGGAAAATGAAGCTGGATGACGTCCCGGCAAAGTATCTTGACGCGGTTAAAAAGATTCTCGCTGCAAGCTGATGAACTACAGCGAGCTGCGAATTTTTCACGCATTTCTCCTGACGGCTTACGACCTGGGCATGACGCCAGAAGTCGTGGATTTTTGCGAAAACCTACCGGCCAGTATAGCGGCGGTACACGACCGTGAACTGGCGGAAGAAAAACCGGAGGGAGACCTGGCGTGGAAAATCCATCAATGGTTAATGGAGGGAAGACAATGAAACACCTAATGAAAGAAGGGTGATTCATGGACTGAACATCAATCCTTTTGCCTAATGGACTATTATGCGGGCAGAATGATAGACTTGGGGGCGAAAAAGTGGACGAAATTCTGAGATTTTTCATTGAAGCGATTGTGCCGGCCGTGGGCGGGTATCTTTGGGGGCAATGTCGCACTTATAGAGACAAGAAGAAGGCGGCGGCAGAGGAAGACCGGCTAATCAAAAAGGGACTGCAAAGTCTTTTGAGATATGAAATGCTGCAGGCTTATCAGGCTCATATCATGATGGGATATGCTACTCCTGATGATAAAGGGTCTTTTGAGGCTATGCATGCATCTTATGCCGGCCTGGGCAAAAATGGAGTCATGGACAAAATTTATCAGGAGTTTATGGCATTGCCAGATATCGAAGTGAGAAAATGACCATTTTACAGCATGTTCAAAAAGCATTGCGAAAGGTAGATCGTATGAGCGTTCGAGGACTTCCTCGGGCGCTTATTTTATTGCTGATCTCCCTGGTGCTGCTTATTTTCTTTTTATACGTTGCCGGCTGGGTTTACCTTTGGAGAGCCCAGGGCAAGGTGGACCTGCCTGCCCTGAAAGAGTTGCTGGTAACCCTGACTGGCATGCAGTTTTTAGCAGGATTTGGAATTCTGATCAAATGCCTGTATGACAGGGATAAGGATGGGGTTCCGGACCCTTTTGAGGAGGGACAATCTAATGCTGCGAGAAATCCAGTTTCAAAGATCCAAACAGAAAATGTTCGCGATGAACGAAAATTATGAAGTCATTGGGGAATGGGATTGCCACGATGACTTCATCCCCGGGTACAATGCTGAGGGAGATCCTCGGGGTAGCTTACCGGACGGAACCTACTATCATGTATCTGCTGAAGTGACCAATGGGGCATATGGACCTGCGTATGGGAATTTCTATATTTCTTCTGGGGATCCCCGCGGCAGAGATATCCATGGCGGCGGCAGCGACCTTGAAGATCCCTACGCAGACTACCAGGGTTGGGAACCTACGTATGGATGCTTAAGAATGCAAAATGCAGACGGCGTGGAGCTGGCGGAAATGATCATCGAAGCCGGCAATGATGCAATTTTAACCGTTGTTGAGGAATAAAAATACAAAAACTCGATATACGCATTATTTTGAGATATGAGTGGAGTTTCCACACTGTGCATTAACTTATATGCACTTATGGTAGAAAACCGCTCATATCTCAATTTAGGAGGCGATTTTTTGGAGCCTGAAATGAAAAAACGGGTCATTGTTGCCGTTACCGGCCTATGTGTTTTGTCTTTACTTTTCGGCATCATTTTTTCATGGGGAAAAGAGAAAAGTGAGAAAAAACCGAAAATAATCGAGACAACGGAACTGCAGGATCCGGAGAAAGTACAGAAAAATCTTACCGTCAGGCCAGATTCTGCAAAGGAGATTAATCGAGAGATTTATCATATCCAGTCCGGCGGAAAAGAACCTGCCGTCACCTACTATATTTCCGCCCCGGACGTTAAAGCAGCTGCCAATAAAACGGCTGCTGCTATTGAAAAGAAAAGTGACGCCTTACCCAAAGCCGTCACAGAGAAAAGTGACCGGACGGTTATATCACCGGACCCGGAGAGGCAGAAGGTAGCTGTTTATAAAATCGACCTGGCAAAGACCCATAAAATCAAAGTGGGAGGCATGACCGCAGGCGGAAAAGCATATGTAGGTGCTGGTTACCAGACGGGCAGATGGACCGGGATGCTCTATACTCGGTCTGGGAAAAAGATTGAAGCAGGCAGCATTTCCTATACTGTGGCAGAGTGGTAAACATTCCCTATTCTTTCCCTATTTTGAGGACGTGGAATGGAAGCACAAGGAATAAAGCGGTTCTGGAAATCGTCTCCTAGTACTCCTGCCAGTGAATTTGAGAGGACTTCCCGAAAGGGAAGTCCTTTTTCGTGTATTCTGTCCCCCATTTTACCCACAATCTTTTCTATAATGGAAGTAAGAAAAGGAAAGGTGGGAGTTCTATGAAAAAGATTTTCATTACCATTACCGGCTGCAATCATTATCTGGGGTACGGAGTATTCCGGCGGAAAATGGAACTGGTGCTGCGGAAGGAACCGGACAACGACTATGACAAGGAAGCCATCCGGGCGGAGATCCCGGGGATCGGGAAAGTGGGATACGTGGCCAACAGCACCCACACCGTGCTGGGGGACACCTGCAGTGCCGGACGGATCTACGACAAAATCGGGAAAAAAGCCCATGCCAAGGTGGTTCTGGTCACCGAACGGGGCGTAGTGGCACGGGTGAAGAGGGAAAAGTGAAGAGGGAAAGGAGACCCTCTGCCAGGAGCCAGAGGGTCAGGCGCTTACAGTCACTAGTCACTAGTCTCTAGCCGAATGAAATCATCTGCCAAAGGCAGATGATCCTGAATAGAAACGCAGCTGGGGCTGCTAACCCACCACCAGCCTAATGGCTGGTCCCCCGCCCTTGAAAAGGGCGGATATATAAGGATGGATACATTGCCGGAGAACACCGTTGTTCTCGGCCGTAGGGCAGCGACGGCGTAGGGGCTACCCGCAGGGGAGCCCGTCCCGGCCGCCCGGCAGGGCATGGTCTGTGGGGGCGTCCTGGGCATGGGACAGCATTTCTTCCACTATACTGCAGGTAATTTCATCGTAGGAAAAAGAAGAGAAAGAGTCAATGTTTCCTTTGTATGCTACAATAGAAAGAAACAAGGAGGACGGCTACGATGAAATGTCTGGGAAAATCCACGGCCCTGGCAGCCCTGTGCCTGCTGCTGGTCCTTCTGGCAGGGTGCAGGGTGGACCAGAGGCAGCGGGACGGAAAGACCGGGGCGTCACCGGTGAGGATCAGTGAGCTTACAGTCACTAGTCTCTAGTCTCTAGCCGAATGAAATCATCTGCCAAGGGCAGATGATCCTGAATAGAAACGCAGCCCATTGGGCTGCTAACCCACCACCATTGCGCAAGCGCAACGGTCCCCAGCTACGGCATAAGCGACCTCGCTATCCGCTGAAGCGGATGCTCCCTGCTTACGCCCTTGAAAAGGGCGGATATATAACGGTGAACATCTGTTGGGGATGACCAAGACCGGCAAAGCCGTGCCGCCCGGTCATCCCGCCCGGTGTTGCATCGGCTCTTCGACAGCAACGGCGTAGGGGCTACCCGCAGGGGAGCCCGTCCCGGCCTCCCGGCAGGGCCGGTCTGCTTTCTTTCTTAAACGATGAACCATAAAGGAGCTCAATATCATGTCTTTCCAACTTACCCCGCTTACAGCGGGACTTCTTTTGATCAATGCCATTACTTTTGCCGTGTACGGCTATGACAAATTCTGTGCCAAACGGGGGGCCTGGCGGGTGCCGGAAATCCGGCTGCTGGGGCTGGCGGCCTTGGGGGGCAGTGTGGGGGCTCTTTTGGCCATGTTCCTGTTCCGGCACAAGACGAAGCATCTGAAATTCACCATCGGGGTGCCGGTGATCCTGGGACTGCAGGTTTTTGTGGGGGCCAGGGTGTTGGGGTAAAACAATTCCCTCTTGCCAAACGTCAAATTGTCAAATATAATAAAGCATGGGAGAACCTGTCTGTCCCGTAGGAGGTAATCATCATGCGCAATATTGCAGATGCCATAGAGCAATTCATCATCAGCGAACTGTTCGCCAACGAACAGGACCGGGTGGATGTGAAACGGAGCCAGCTGGCGGAAAAGCTGTCCTGTGCTCCCAGCCAGATCACCTACACCCTGACTACCCGCTTCACCCCGGAACGGGGGTATGAAGTGGAATCCAAACGGGGGAACGGGGGCTTTATCCGGATCATCCGGCTGCCCCGGGAACCCCATGTCCAGCCCCAGCTTCCTTCGGGGAAGGACGTGAAATCCTCCGGCCAGCTGGTCCAGCTGCTGGCGGCCCACAAACTGATCACCGGCCGGGAGGCCCGGCTGCTGGATTATTTCCTCCATGTGCTGGGGGACCATGTAAGCGAAGAAAACAAGGAACAGATCGTGCGGAACGCATACCAGCTGCTCCAGGAGGAGGAGTAAGTGGCCAAAACACAAACCCATTACGTCTGCCAGAACTGCGGGTATTCCACTCCCAAATGGCTGGGCAAATGCCCGAACTGCGGCAGTTGGAACAGCTATGTCGAGGAGGTTGTGGTGAAAGAGCCGGCCGCTCGTTCCGTGGCTCGTGGTGGCGGCCTGTTTGAGGCGGGAAGTGCCCGTCCGACCCTTTTGCGAGATATCACGGCGGAAGGTGAGCAACGGCTCGACTTGGGCGACGCGGAGCTGAACCGGGTGTTGGGAGGCGGTTTGGTGCGAGGCTCGTTGGTCTTGATCGGAGGCGAGCCGGGCATTGGCAA
>ENA-ORSI01000741-ORSI01000741.1-human-gut-metagenome-genome-assembly--contig:-NODE-741-length-33117-cov-8.207247_pt1 | contig 33117 bp, 23 predicted proteins | sample MGYA00242187_ERZ509154 | MGnify/ENA primary metagenome ERZ509154 (study PRJEB26280, sample SAMEA2338627) | human gut metagenome | biome: human gut; feature: human-associated habitat; material: faeces...
TTCCCTATAATCTTTAAGAAAAACCCAAAATTAATAAACTTTAAAGTCTTTGCGACCTTATTTGAGCATTCCAAACACTTTTAAAGCGTTCTCGGACGTCTGTCCGGCAACGTCTTCGGGAGGACGACCACACACCTCTGCCAGCTTGGCCAGGACATATTGGACATAGGCACTCTCGTTGCGCCGCCCCCGATAAGGAACGGGAGTCAGATAAGGGGAGTCGGTTTCCAGCAGAATCCTGTCCAGCGGCACGGCCGAAAAGACTTCGGGCAGACGGGACTTCTTGAAGGTCAACACTCCATTCACCCCCAAATAAAAGCCGGGGAATTCCAGTACCTTCGCCGCCTCGTCCGCACTACCGGTAAAGCTATGGAACACCCCTCTCAGAGTGGTGGAACGATAATCCTCCATAATCCGATAAATAGGTTCGAAAGCCTCCCGGCAATGAATGACAACCGGCAAGTCATACTCCAGCGCCCAGTCGAACTGACGGCGAAGCACCGTTTCCTGTTCGGCACGGAAGGTGGTGTCCCAATACAAGTCCATACCGATTTCACCGATGGCCAAATAGCGGCGGCCGGAAGCCAGTTCGGCTGCCACGACATCCAGTTCCCTTTCATAATCCCCGCGCACGGAGGTGGGATGCAATCCGATCATCGGGAAACAATAGCCTTCATAGCGTTCGCACACGTCGAGCATCGGACGGATGGTCATACTGTCGATGTTCGGCATCAGGATATGGGTTACCCCCGCCTCGCGGGCACGTTCGATAACCTGGGGCAAATCATCAGCAAACTCTTCCAGAAAGAGATGGGAATGTGTATCGATCATATTCATGGTTCAACTCCTGACTTTATCTTTTCACTGGTACGATAGTAATAGACCAGTCCATAGGCCCGACAAAGCTCCAGCCGCTTGTCAACGGGTTCCACCTGACTGAACTTCTCTTCCACCTGGTTCCACAGGTCCAGAATCAACGCATCGGCTTCGCGACGCATGGAGGCAACTGCCGCCTGGCTACGGGCTGTGGCCGTTTGAAGGCTGCGCTGCTTCTCATAGCTTTCGGCGAAGATATCATAATGCACCTTCACCTTGGCAATGGTCGGATTATAAATGGGAATGCCGCCCTGCGAGGTACGCCGGTTCTCACCGGCAATAACTTTCCGCCCCCACTCCAGCAAAGCCTGCTCGCTCGAAAGGTCGGGCAAAGACGGACAGGCATCCAAACCATAGTAAGCCTTGTGAGCCGCCCGGATTTCCGAACGGATGACGGCCAGATTGAACACCTGGATGAAATGGGACAGGTACAGACGGGCCATCTTGACATTCGCCTGATGTATACGGCCGGCCTTGGCCTGACGATTGTAACATTCCATATAAAAGATGTGTGCTGCTTCGAAACGCGGCAGAAAGTTACGAGCCATCCCCACCGTCCGAAAACTGAACGGAAGGCCATAGGGATTGTCGTAACCATCGGCCTTCTCGATCGCTGTTTTCAGCGCCCGGATGCGTGCCTGATCGGTATTGGGTAATCTTCTATATGGCATAATTCCAATCTACTATTATTATAGAGTTTTAGGATTCGCGATGCATCAAGGATTCCATCAGTGCCTGCAATTCTTGCTTGCGGTTTGTCGGGACACTGACCTGCGCCAGGCTCTCCTCAGCCCGACGGGTATACTCCTCAATCTTCCGTTCGCACAGGGCTTTCACCCCGATGGCATCGTACAGAGCCGTGACCGCAGCGATCTTTTCGGCAGGGTCAAACTGTCCGGCCTTCACCCACCGCTCCAACTCGGCGCGTTGGGCGTCCGAAGCCTGGCGGTAGGCCTGAATCAGCAGATAGGTTTTCTTGTTGCACAAGATGTCGCCTCCAATGTTTTTGCCGAAGACTTTCACGTCGCCATACACGTCCAGCAAGTCGTCCTTCAGCTGGAAAGCCACTCCCAGATTCATGCCGAAGTCGTACAGGCGGGCGGCGTCTTCTTCGGAAGCTCCGCCCAGCATAGCGCCCAGCTTCAATGCGGCGGCCAGCAGCACGGAGGTCTTCAGCCGGATCATTTCCAGATACTCTTCCTCGGTCACGTCGTCGCGCGTCTCGAACTCCATGTCGAACTGCTGCCCTTCGCAGATTTCCAAAGCCGTCAGGCTGAACAGATCCATGACCGGCTTCAACAAGCCGGCGGGACATCCTTCGGCCATGAACTGATAGGCCAGCACCAGCATGGCGTCGCCCGAGAGAATGGCCGTATTCTCATTCCACACCTTGTGGACGGTCGGCTTACCCCGGCGACGGTCAGCCTGGTCCATCAGGTCGTCATGCAACAACGTATAGTTGTGATAGACTTCGATGCCGGTAGCCTGGTTGAAGATGCTCTCCACATCTTCCTTATAGAGGTTATAGGCCATCATCATCAGGACGGGGCGGATGCGCTTGCCTCCCAACGAAAGCACATAGGATACAGGTTCGTACAATCCGGCCGGACGGCGGGTGAACTGAAGTTCGGCAATATGCCTGTTGATCTTTTCAAGAAGTTCGGAAGACTTGAACATAACGGACGAAAAAAGGAATGTGTAGGAACGAAAAGAGGCTGCACACAGGCAACCTCTTTCCTTTCTTTATCTATTTGACAATAAATTACTGCAAACGGAACATTACAGGCACGGTGTATTTTACACGTACGGCCTTACCACGCTGCATACCCGGTTTCCACTTCGGCATGGAGTTGATCACGCGAAGGGCTTCCTTGTCCAGGTAGGGGTCTACACCACGGATAACCTTGGCATCTACGATACTACCGTCGGCATTGACAACGAACTGTACAGTCACACGACCCTGCGTACCGTTCTCCTGTGCGATGGTAGGATACTTGATGTTCTTGCTCAGGTATTGCATCAGACCTGCCATACCACCGTTGGGGAATTCAGGCATCTGCTCTACAACCTCGAAGATTTCCTGCTCTACTACTTCTTCCTCTTCTACCGTAGGAGGCACGTAGGCGATTTCTACAGCCTGACCGGTTTCCTCAGAAGAAGCGATCTCAGTCGACTCGATATCCATATCGTCATCCACAATTGTCAAAGTCTCAACAATGGTGGGTGCTTCAGGAGGAGGCGGAGGAGTAGCCATTTCCGGTTGTTCCGTAATAGGAATTTCAATTTCCTCTTCAAACACAAGGTCGGCTACAGCCTGGCTCGTATCAATCTTCACATCACGTTTCGTCCATTCGAAGGCGATGAACATGATAGCGAGCACAATTACATAACCGACGAGCAGCCAAGTAGATCTCTTGTTCTCCAAGTCTGCTTTAGGCGATTTTTTAACTTCCATAATCTATAATAAATTTTAGTGTTTCTCATTTGGGGCAAATATAGCACTTTTCCCACGATTGTGCGCGGGTGCGTGTCTTTTTTTACACAATCGCCCCTGCATTTTCGTTTTTTTAATTGTTCAAAAGGCTACTTTCGCTTTTGTGCTACAAATGTAACGAGATATTTTAAAAATAGCCTTATCTTTGGCATGTTTTTTTGAACAAAAAATGAAATGTTCCGTTTCTCCAGCAGAGATGTTGCATTTCGATAAAGGAACCACCTTATTAATATATAGAAAACGATGAGAAAGATAATCATTGCCATCGACGGATTCTCTTCGTGCGGCAAGAGCACCATGGCCAAAGACCTGGCACGCGAAATCGGGTACATCTACATCGACAGCGGCGCCATGTACCGGGCCGTCACCCTGTATTGCATCGAGAACGGACTGCTGCACGACGGCCGCATCGACGCGGACAAGCTCAGCCATGAGATAGACAACATCCATATCTCCTTCCGACCCAACGCCGCTACCGGCCGGCCGGACACCTACCTGAACGGCGTGAACGTGGAAGAACGGATACGCACCATGGAAGTATCCTCCCAGGTAAGCCCTGTAGCCGCCCTCGACTTCGTGCGCGAAGCCATGGTGAAGCAGCAGCAGGAAATGGGACAGGCCAAGGGCATCGTCATGGACGGACGCGACATCGGCACCACCGTCTTCCCCCATGCCGAACTGAAGATATTCGTCACTGCCTCGCCCGAAATACGCGCCCAACGCCGCTACGACGAACTCAAGGCCAAGGGACAGGCCGTGGACTTCGACGAGATTCTGGCGAACGTGAAGCAGCGCGACTACATCGACCAGCACCGCGACGTGAGCCCCCTGCGCAAGGCCGACGACGCCCTGCTGCTGGACAACAGCCACCTGACCATCGAGCAGCAGAAAGCCTGGCTGGCCGAGCAGTTCGAGCGAGTGGCCGGCAAATGAGTCTCCCTCCTTCCCGACTGGCAAAGCATTGCTTCCCAGTCGGGAAAGCAATGTTTTCCAACCCATAAAACACCGTTTTATCACATGGCTAAAGTAGAAATAGACGAAGGATCGGGCTTCTGCTTCGGAGTGGTCAACGCCATCAGCAAAGCCGAAGAGGAACTGGCCAAAGGCGGCACGCTGTACTGCCTGGGCGACATTGTGCACAACAGCCGCGAAGTGGAGCGTCTGAAGGCCATGGGACTCGTCACCATCAACCACGACGAGTTCAACCGCCTGCACGACGCCAAGGTACTGCTGCGCGCCCACGGCGAACCGCCCGAGACCTACGAGACGGCCCGCCGCAACCACATCGAAATCATCGACGCCACCTGCCCCGTCGTCCTCCGCCTGCAGAAGCGAATCAAGCAGGAATACACCCGGCAGGACGACGAAGACACACAGATTGTCATCTACGGCAAGAACGGACACGCCGAAGTGCTGGGCCTCGTCGGCCAGACCGAAGGCAAGGCCATCGTCATCGAGAAGCTGGACGAAGCCCGCTCGCTCGACCTGACCCGTAGCATCCGCCTCTACTCGCAGACCACCAAGTCGCTGGACGAATTCCGCCGCATCGTGGAGTACATCCAGGAGCACATCTCGCCCCAAGCCACCTTCGAATACTACGACACCATCTGCCGGCAGGTGGCCAACCGCATCCCCAACATCCGCAAGTTTGCCGCCTCGCACGACCTGATATTCTTCGTCAGCGGCAAGAAAAGCTCCAACGGCAAGATGCTGTTCAGCGAATGCCAGAAGGTGAACCCCAACTCGCACCTGATAGACAGCCCCGAGGAAATAGACAGCTCGCTGCTGGCCAAAGCCTCCTCCATCGGCATCTGCGGCGCCACCTCCACGCCCAAGTGGCTGATGGAACAAATATCGTCGGCCATCCAAGAGAAGCTTCAAAGTCCAGCAAATTAACGAAAATTATTATAGTCGCCCTCAGCTTTTTCGTATCTTTGCGGGCAAATTACTAACTAAAAGAAGATTGTCATGGGAACAATTAAGTGCATCGGTATTCTGACCTCCGGAGGAGACGCTCCGGGAATGAACGCTGCCATCCGTGCGGTGACACGTGCAGCCATTTACAACGGCCTTCAAGTAAAAGGTATCTACAGAGGATACAAAGGCCTGGTAACCGGTGAAATCAAAGAGTTCAAAAGCCAAAACGTAAGCAACATCATTCAAATGGGAGGTACCATCCTGAAGACAGCACGCTGCAAGGAATTCATGACTCCCGAAGGCCGTCAGCTGGCCTACGACAACATGAAGAAGGAAGGCATCGACGCCCTCGTCATCATTGGCGGTGACGGTTCGCTGACGGGTGCCCGCATCTTTGCGGAGGAGTTTGACGTGCCCTGCATCGGCCTGCCCGGCACCATCGACAACGACCTCTACGGCACCGATACAACCATCGGATATGACACGGCCCTGAACACCATTCTCGACGCCGTCGACAAAATCCGCGATACGGCTACGTCGCACGAACGCCTCTTTTTTGTCGAGGTTATGGGACGTGACGCCGGCTTCCTGGCCTTGAACGGAGCCATCGCTTCGGGTGCCGAAGCAGCCATCATCCCCGAATTCAGTACGGAAGTAGACCAATTGGAAGAATTCATCAAGAACGGCTTCCGCAAGTCGAAGAACAGTAGTATCGTTCTTGTAGCCGAAAGCGAACTGACGGGCGGTGCCATGCACTATGCCGAACGTGTGAAGAATGAATATCCGCAATACGACGTACGCGTCACCATCCTCGGCCACCTGCAACGCGGCGGAAGCCCCACGGCCCACGACCGTATCCTGGCCAGCCGACTGGGTGCAGCTGCCATCGACGCTATCATGGAAGGACAACGCAACGTCATGATCGGCATCGAGCACGATGAAGTGGTTTACGTTCCCTTCACCAAGGCCATCAAGAACGACAAACCCATCAAGAAGGAACTGGTCAACGTATTGCGCGAACTGTCCATCTAAGGGAAAAACGAAACTCAATATGCAGAAAGGGGGTGCATTGCTGATGCACCCCCTTTCGTTTTTATAACTTTATAACCATTGCTTCACCCGTTCCTCGGTCAGCCACCACAACTCATCGGCCTGTTTGTGATGCAGGTATTTATCGGACAACTGCTTCGGATGGCAGCTGACGTTCAGCGTTCCTGTCCGCCTGCCCGCCTCCTTGTCCAGCAACAGACTGACAGCCGTAGCGGCTCCCTGCCGTGGCGTGCGGATGAAGGGACGGAACAAGATGTCTGTCAACGGGTCGAACCACATGTGCATCGTGATGATGTTAGTCGAAACGATGCCCGGATCGGCTGCATTGACCACTATTCCCTGTTCCTTCACCCGACGGGCAAGTTCTATCGTGAACAACGTCAAGGCCAGCTTGGTATTGCTATAAATGGGAATGCGCCAGAAGGCTCCTTTCTTACCTTGAAGAAAGAAATCGGGAAAATCGAGCCGACCGATAGCATAGGTGCACGACACCATGTTCACCACCCGGCTTCCCTCGCCCATCAGCGGAAGCAACTTGCGCGTCAGCAGATAAGGACCTACATAGTTGACGCTGACCGTGCGCTCCAGCCCGTCTTCGGTGATATGCCGCCCCGTTTCCATCGTCCCGGCATTGTTCATCAGCAACGCCAAAGGGGTACCCTCCTGCAACAGACGGTCGGCAAAAGCAGCTACCGAAGCCAGCGAAGCCAGGTCAATGCCCCGCACCTCGATATCCGTATTTCCCGTATTCTCAGCCAGCATCCGACGCTTGGCCTCCGCCTTTGCCGAATCGTAGCAGGCCATGATGACACGATAGCCCGCCCGGGCCACCGCACGGGTGATTTCCGTTCCCATGCCTCCGTCGGCCCCCGTAATGACTGCCAGTTTCTTTTCCATATTCATCACCCCCTGCTTTCTATCCGTTCAATTTCCTTCTTCAGACAAGGTGGCAATTCCTCCTTCAGCCGCTGATGGCAGGCCATGTCGATGGAATACATGCGAGCAATGCAATAGTTGCTGTGCTTGCACGAGCAGCGGGCATTTTCTTCGGCACGCATACGGTTGACAAAGCCCGGCTCGTTGAGCAGGGCACGCCCCATCTGCACGGCCTCGAAGCCATGGTCGAGCACTTCGTCAATCTTCTGCCGCGCCACCAGGCCGCCCACATAGACCAGCGGCATGTCCAGAACTTCGAGGAACTTCAAGGCGTCTTCCAGGAAATAAGCCTCCTTGAAAGGCACGGTGGGAATCATCCACTTGCCTACCATGCGTACTCCGTACTTCAGCCACCAGCAGGTCATGTAGTAGGTCATGGTGCGGATAGGCATCTCTCCGCGCATCACGTACATGGGCGCCTTGCTGACAAAACCGCCGCTCAGCACCAGCGCATGGGCACCCGACTGCTGCAGGCGGCGGGCCACCTGCAACGATTCGTCCAGCTCCATGCCGCCGCGGAAACCGTCGCGCATGTTCATCTTCACCAGCACGGCCATATCGTTGCCGGCAGCCTTCATCACCTCGTCCATCACCCTATCCATGAAGCGCATGCGGTTCTCCAGCGAACCGCCGAACTCGTCCCGGCGGTGGTTGGTCGAAGGCGAAAGGAACTGGCTGATGAGGTAACCGTGCCCGGCATGTATCTCGACGGCATCAAAGCCTGATTCACGGGCCAGATTCACCGCACGGCCATAGGCACGGGCCATCTCCGGCAGTTCGTCGGCACGCAGGCCACGCACGAAAGTCGGCGAATAAAGGTTGAAACCGCTACTGGCTCCTACGGGCGTACAGCCACAGATGCTCTTGTGCGACATGTTGCCGCAATGTCCCAACTGGATGCCGGCAGCCGCACCTTCGGCATGCACGGCATCGGTCAGCCGGCGAAGGCCGGGTACAATCTCGGGCCGCATCCACAGCTGGCGGTCAAAGGAAAGGCCGCTGCGGGTGACGGCCGCATAGGCCACCGTCGTCATGCCCACACCGCCTGCGGCTACGGAGCGGTGATAGTCGAGCAACTGTTCCGAAGGCTCGTTGCCCGGACACATGCTCTCGAAGGCCGCCGAACGGATGGTACGGTTGCGCAGCGTCAGCGGCCCTATGGTTACTGGAGTAAACAGTTTTGAATTCATTTATCTCATCATATTTATTGGAAGCTTAATATATAAAAGGTAGGATTCTCTTTCTGCGGCCCACCGCCCCGTCGCCGAACTCCTGCCGGTAGCGCTTGTGGATGGCATCGGCACGGGGCACCAGATTAGCCGCCGTCCACCAGACAAAGACCCATGCGGCAGGCGAAGCTGTCAGCACGGCAAAGCCCGTCCACTCCAGCAGCTCGCCGAAGTAATTGGCCGAGGTGACATAACGGTACATGCCACGTGCCGGCAGGTAGTGCTTCGTGTCGCCCGGCTTGCGCAAATGGCGGATGACGTGGTCGGAATGCAGGTTGATTCCCATTCCCCCGAAGAACAGTAGGATACCCAAGACCGACTGCGGACGAAGCAGAAAGCTCCATCCCCCGTCATACAATCCCTGGGGTGGATACACGAACAGGCCGGTAGCGATCAGCCAGGCATTCAGCACATTGAACACGATGCCCATCCCCATGATGCTCACCGGCATGCGGCTTTTCCCCTTCATCAGCAGGGGGAAGACGAACGAACGCTGGAAGTAGTGCAGCAGGAACAACAGAGCCATTGCCGACTGGGGGGCCACCATCCCTGCCCCGCTAAGCAGCCAGCAGACCAGCATCCCGACAAAGGCCGGTGCTTCCATCAGCACCCACGCCAGCTTGTTGTCGAGCGACAGTCCCCACGACGAAGTACGGAACATGCCATAACCGGCCTTGACAAAATAGAGCGCCACGAAGACCAGCACGGCCACTCCGCTCATCGCCCACAGAAAACTATGAAATTGGTACAGAGACATAAACCTTTCGTTTTTAACGGGGCAAAGATAGAGAAAAACTCTGAAAGGCCACAGCGTTTTCTGCAACAAAACATACACAAGTTCCGTCAGAATGCCTACCTTTGCCCTCATGAAACAGGAAAAAGAGACAAACAGCCCCAGCCTGCACCTCCAACAACAGCAGTTGTTGCTGCGCATGGAGTACGAATACGAGAAGGAAGAGTTCCGCCGACAGACGGAAACCATGGGCGTGGCACGCAAGGTGAAGCGCGGCATGTGCTGGTTTCCCGTAACCACCGGGCGCAGTTACTACAACTCGCTGAACCAGCTGGTACTGGAAGTGACCCGCACCGAAGATACCGACATCGAACACAACTTCGAATACGGACGTCCCGTCTGCTTCTTCCGACAGACGGCAGACGGCAGCCTCAGCTACTACAACTTCCAGGGCAGCGTCAGTTATGCCGACGAGACCCGCATGGTGGTCGTGATGCCCGGCGCCGGTACCATCCTTGACATACAGGCAGCCGACCGGCTGGGCGTGCAGCTCTACTTCGACGAAACCAGCTACCGCACGATGTTCGAAGCGCTGGCCGACGTGCTCCGCGCCAAGGGCAACCGGCTGGCCGAACTGCGCGACACGCTGCTGGGCACCCTGAAGCCCGGCTTCCGCGAACTCTACCCCGTCCGCTTCCCCTGGCTGAACTCCACACAGGAGTCGGCCGTCAACAAGGTGCTCTGTACCCGCGACGTGGCCATCGTCCACGGCCCTCCCGGTACGGGCAAGACCACCACACTGGTCGAAGCCATCTACGAAACGCTACACCGCGAGCCGCAGGTGCTGGTATGCGCGCAGAGCAACACGGCCGTCGACTGGATTTCGGAGAAGCTCGTGGACCGCGGCATCAGCGTGCTGCGCATCGGCAACCCAACGCGTGTCAACGACAAAATGCTGTCCTTCACCTACGAACGCCGCTTCGAGTCACATCCCGCCTACCCCGAACTGTGGAGCATCCGCAAGGAGCTGCGCCAACTGCACGGCAAGGCCCGTCGCGGCACTTACGAGGAACGCGAAGGCGTGCGCAGCCGCATGTCCCGCCTGCGCGACCGTGCCACAGCCCTGGAAGTACAGATCAACGCCGACCTCTTCGACTCGGCCCACGTCATCGCCTCCACCCTCGTCAGCAGCAACCACCGTGTGCTGGCCGGCCGACGCTTCGGCACCCTCTTTATAGACGAGGCGGCACAGGCCCTCGAAGCTGCCTGCTGGATAGCCATCCGCAAGGCCGACCGCGTGGTGCTGGCAGACCACCAGCAACTGCCGCCCACCATCAAGTGCTACGATGCGGCACGTAGCGGACTGGAGCGTACACTGATGGAGACCGTCGTGACCCGCAAGCCCGAGACCGTCTCGCTGCTCACCACCCAATACCGCATGAACGAAGCCATCATGCGCTTCTCGTCCGACTGGTTCTACGGCGGGCAGCTGCAGGCCGCCCCCGAAGTGCGCCATCGCGGCATCCTCGACTGGGACACTCCCATCTCGTGGATTGACACGTCGGAAATGGATTTCAAGGAAGAGTTCGTGGGCGAGAGTTTCGGCCGCATCAACCGCCAGGAGGCCGACCTGCTGCTCAACGAACTGGAGAAATACATTGCCCGCATCGGCGGGCAGCGCATTCTGGACGAACGAATCGACTTCGGCCTCATCTCGCCCTACAAGGCACAGGTGCAATACCTGCGCGGCAAGCTCCGCGGCAGTGCCGCCCTGCGTCCCTACCGCCACCTGATGACGGTCAACACGGTCGACGGATTCCAGGGTCAGGAGCGCGACGTCATCTTCATCAGCCTCGTCCGCGCCAACGACGAAGGCCAGATAGGTTTCCTCGGCGACCTGCGCCGCATGAACGTAGCCATGACCCGTGCCCGCATGAAGCTCGTCATCCTGGGCGACGCCACCACGCTGGGACGGCATGCCTTCTATCGGAAGCTGCTGGAGCACATCCGCGAACTGGCCTCCCCCTCTGCATGATGTTGGATTGTCGCCCCGCAAAAGGTAGGATGTTTTGCCCCAAAACAAGTCCAAATATCCAGCAAAACAATTAAAAAAGGGAGCGCACCGCCGTGCCAAGCACGTCGATACGCTCCCTTATAACTTCTTCAATCAGACAGATTGATTAGTTGTTCTCGGGACGGAGCTTGCGGACAGTAACGGCTGTCTGCCACATTTCGCTGTCGCGCAAAGCCCTCAATTCGGCATTCAGTTTCTCACGATAATCGGGCTGAGAGTTGCTGTCGATAGAAATCTGTGCTTCGTTACCGCTCTTCACACTCTCATACAGCTTCTGCATAACGGGCTTGATGGCGTCGTGGAACGGGCCCATCCAGTCGAGGGCACCACGCTGGGCAGTAGTAGAGCAGTTGGCATACATCCAGTCCATACCGTTCTTGGCAAAGAGAGGCATCAGCGACTGAGTCAACTCCTCAACGGTTTCATTGAAAGCCTCGGAAGGCGTGTGGCCGTTCTCACGGAGCACTTCGTACTGAGCCAGCAACAGACCCTGGATAGCACCCATCAACGAACCGCGCTCGCCGGTCAGGTCGGAATAAACCTCGCGCTTGAAAGTCGTTTCAAACAGGTAACCGGAACCGATACCGATACCGATGGCCAGCGTGCGGTCTTTGGCACGACCCGTTGCATCCTGGTAAACGGCATACGAGCTGTTCAGTCCGCGGCCCTCGAGAAACATCGTACGCAGCGACGTACCCGAACCCTTGGGAGCTACCATGATGACATCGATATCAGCAGGAGGGATGATGTGAGTGCGTTCCTTATACGTAATAGCGAAACCATGAGAGAAGTACAGAGCCTTGCCCGGAGTCAGGTACTGCTTGATCTTGGGCCATACGGCAATCTGGGCAGCATCGGACAGCAACATGCAGACGATGGTACCCTTCTGTGCAGCCTCTTCGAGCGAGAAGAGTGTTTCGCCCGGCTTCCAACCGTCGGCCACAGCCTTTTCGTAAGTTTTGCCCTGACGCTGGCCAACGATAACGTTGAAGCCGTTGTCGCGCAGGTTGCAAGCCTGGCCGGGACCCTGTACGCCGTAACCCAGAACGGCAATTACTTCATCTTTCAAGATTTCACGTGCTTTTTCAAGAGGAAACTCTTCGCGGGTCATCACATTCTCGATGACACCGCCAAAATTCATTTGTGCCATTTTGTTTTAGTTTTTTTATTTGTGGCTTTCGCCTGGTTAATATATTGTTCGTTATTCAAAAATCACTTTGGCCCGGCAGACCGTCTCGCTGCCGTTCTTTTTCACCTCTACGCCGTAGACGCCATTCCCGTCGTCATCGAGGAAGAAGGAAAGCTCGTCACCGAAATAGCTCTCGGCCACGTAGGCCATCTCGAAACGGCGGATGCGCTGCGTCCGATACTTCTCCAGCGGGAAGAGGTCGAGGATGTGTTCAATGTAGCGGATGCTGTTCACATGGCCGTTGATGTCGATGTCGCTGTACTTGGCCGTAAGCGAAGCGACCGGCTCGGTAGCCTGCACCTTGATGCGCGAAGGCTTCTCGATGGGACAAGGCTCGTCGCACACGTAGTTTACGATATCGCCATCGTTGATGGCCAGCAGGTCGATGGGCTTGCGTGTCTGCATGCTGATCATCGCCCACACGGAACGTGCATAACCTATCTTGCGCCCGTCCTTGTCGAGGATGGCAAAGTTACGGTCGGTAAAGAGACGGTAGACGTTCTCCACCCATGTCTGTACAGAGAAGGTCTCGTACTGCAAGGGCATCTCGTCCATGTCGATAGCCAGACGGGACAATACCCACGTATAGTTTTCCTCGTTCAGCTCGGCCATGCCGAAACCACGTTCGGTGGCGTGAAAGCCCGCGCAGTTGAGCAGGTGGTTGCCCAGCACCCCCAGCGTCAGCCGTCCGGTAAAGTCTACATGGAAAGGCTCGGCCACGAAGTTATAGGTCCCGATTTTATTGTTTTCAGTCATTGTCTTTTTCCTTTTTACTTTTCAGATATTTTGCCTTGCGTTCAGCCAGGTACTCGTTGACACGCTCGAAGCAGCTGGTAGTGATAGCCACCCGGCCCGAGCGGACAAACTGAAGCACACAGCCGAAGGCTTGAAGCTCCTGATAAAGGTGGGTGATGTCGTCGCTCACGCCGTTCATCTCGACAATGGAGAAGACAGGATTCACCTCGACGATGCGGGCGTGGTTCTTGCGGATCACCTTCGACACCTCAGGCGTCTGCTCCAGCGCGGGAGTCGTTATCTTGTAGAGGGCAATCTCGTGCTGGTAGATTTCGTCGTCGGTGAAGTAGTGGGCCTGCAATACGTCAATCTTCTTGGTAATCTGTTTCACCACTTTCTCGATGGTGTCCTTGTCCGTCCAGGCGGTGATGGTATACTTGTGTACGCCCTGGATGGAAGAGGCAGACACGTTCAGACTCTCGATGTTGATCTGCCGGCGGGTAAACACGGCCGTCACCTGATTGAGCAGGCCGGCAATGTTCTCCGAGTGGACGATAATGGTATATAATGTCTTGTCAGTCATAATCCGATTTCATTTAGCATTCCAAAAGCATCTGGTTCACCGAACCGCCCGGAGGCGTCATCGGCATCACATTTCCTTCTTCCTCCACACAGGCCTCGAGCAGGAAGGGACCGTCCGTGGCCAGCATCTCGCGAATGGCATCGGCCAGCTCCGCACGTTCCATGACGCGGCGCGAGGGAATACCGTAGGCGGAGGCTATCTGCATGTAGTCGGGGTTCAGCATGGGTGTGAACGAATAGCGGCGGTTGAAGAACATGGCCTGCCATTGTCGGACGTTGCCCAGGTAGTTGTTGTTGAGCAATATCATCTTGACGGGCGCCTTCTGCTCCATCACCGTGCCCAGTTCCTGCAGGTTCATCTGCAGGCCGCCGTCGCCCATGAAGACGCAGACGGTGCGGTCGGGACGGCCAAAGGTGGCTCCGATGGCAGCAGGCAGGCCGAAGCCCATCGTACCCAGTCCGCCGGAAGTAACGATGCTGCGCTCGCGGGTGTACTTGAAGTAGCGGGCAGAGAGCATCTGGTTCTGTCCGACATCGGTCACCAGGATGGCATCGTTGCCGGTGGCTTCGCTCACGGCACGGGCCACCTCGCCCATGCTCAGTTCGCGGCCGCTGCGATACAGCTCGGGACGGATCACTTTCTCTTCCTCCACTTCCTCGTAGGTGCGGAAGCTGTCGAGCCATTCCTTATGGGTAGCAGGCTTCAGCAACTCGGTCACGGCAGGAAGCGTCTGCTTGCAGTCGCCCAACACGGCGACGTCGGTCTTGATGTTCTTGTCTATCTCGGCGGGGTCGATGTCGAAATGGATAATCTTGGCCTGCGGGGCGTAAGTAGCTACGTTGCCCGTCACACGGTCGTCGAAACGCATGCCCACGGCTATCAGCACGTCGCACTTGTTGGTATTGATGTTCGGCCCCAGATTGCCGTGCATGCCCAGCATTCCCTTGTTCAGCGGATGGTCGGTGGGCAGGGCCGAAAGTCCCAGCAGGGTACGTCCGGCAGGCAGTTCGGCCTTCTCGATGAAGGCACGGAGCTCGGCCTGGGCATTGCCCAGTTCGACACCCTGGCCCACAAGTACCAGCGGGCGTTCGGCGGCATTGATAAGGTCGGCCGCTTCGCGGATGGCTTCCTCATCCCTGTCGGGTACGGGCTGGTAGCTGCGGATGAAGTCGACCGTCACCGGCGCATACTCCATCTTGTCCACCTGCGCGTTCTTGGCGAAGTCGAGTACCACCGGTCCCGGACGTCCGCTGCGGGCGATGTAGAAGGCCCGTGCTACAGCCCAGGGAACATCCTCGGCCCTACGAATCTGATAACTCCACTTGGTGATGGGCTGTGTGATGCCCACGAGGTCCACTTCCTGAAAGGCATCCGTACCGAGGAATCCTGTGCCCACCTGTCCGGCAATGACAACGATGGGTGTACTGTCTATCATGGCATCGGCAATGCCGGTGATGGTATTGGTGGCACCCGGCCCGCTCGTCACGAGGCAGACACCCACCTGTCCCGACACACGAGCAAAGCCCTGTGCGGCATGTGCGGCTCCCTGTTCGTGGCGTACCAGGATATGGTTCAACGCCTGCCGATGGTCGTATAAGGCATCGAACACCGGCATGATGCTGCCCCCCGGATAACCGAATATCGTCTTTACCCCTTCGTGTTCCAAAGAACGCATCAGGGCTTCTGCGCCTGTAATTGTATCTTTCATCTTTATAATGAAGAATTAAGAATGAAGAATTAAGAATATCTTGTAAATGAAGAACTAAGAATGAAGAATAATCTTTTTATTCCAATGAAGAACAATCCATATTCTTCATTCATCATTCTTAATTCTTCATTTCTCTCATATCAGTCTCACCGCTCCCTTGTCTGCCGAGCTCACCAGGCTGGCGTATGCCTTCAGCGCCTTGGACACTTCGCGATTGCGGGTGACAGGCGTCATGGGGCGGGCTGCCAGTTCGGCATCGGTCAGCCGGACGTTGATGGTGCGGTTCGGGATGTCTATCTCAATAATGTCGCCGTCCACCGGCTTGCCGATATTGCCACCGGCTGCCGCTTCGGGCGAGATGTGGCCGATGCTCAGGCCCGACGTGCCGCCGCTGAAGCGTCCGTCAGTAATAAGTGCACATTCCTTGCCCAAGTGACGCGACTTGATATAAGAGGTGGGATAGAGCATCTCCTGCATACCAGGACCGCCCTTCGGACCTTCATGAGTGATGACTACCACGTCGCCGCTCTGCACCTTGCCGCCCAGGATACCTTCGCAGGCAGCTTCCTGAGAGTCAAAGACTTTGGCAGGGCCAGTGAACTTCCAGATGCTTTCGTCCACACCGGCAGTCTTTACCACACAGCCATCCTGTGCGATGTTTCCCTTCAGCACGGCCAGACCGCCGTCCTTGCTATAAGCATGCTCCAGGTCGCGTATGCAGCCTTCGGCACGGTCGGTGTCGTATTCCTTATAGCTGTTGTCCTGCGAACCCAGTTTCAGGTTGAACTTGCCACCGGGAGCGCTGGCGTATTTCTTCAGTGCCTTCTTGCAGACGTTGGGGCTGGTGATGCAATACTGGTCAATCTCTTCGGCCAGCGTCATGCCGTCCACGCGCTTCACGCTGGTATCGACAAGGCCACCCTTGGCCAGCTCGGCCATGATGGCCACGATGCCGCCGGCACGGTTCACGTCCTGTACATGATATTTCTGCGTGTTGGGCGCCACCTTGCAGAGACAAGGCGTCTTGCGCGACAGCATGTCGATGTCTTCCATCTTAAAATCAGCTCCCGCCTCATGAGCGACGGCCAGCAGATGGAGCACCGTATTAGTCGAGCCGCCCATGGCAATGTCCAGCGTCATGGCATTGAGGAAAGCCTCGCGAGTTGCAATACTGCGGGGCAGCACACTCTCGTCACCGTCCTCGTAGTATTTGTAAGCGTTCTCCACAATCAGCTTGGCGGCGTCCTTGAAGAGCTTCTTGCGGTTCTCGTGCGTAGCCACGATGGTACCATTACCCGGCAGAGCCAAGCCGATGGCCTCGTTCAGGCAGTTCATGGAGTTGGCGGTGAACATGCCCGAACAGCATCCGCACGTAGGGCAGGCATGCTGCTCGATCTTGGCCACATCGTCGTCGCTTACCGTCGTGTCGGCCGACTTAATCATGGCATCTATCAGGTCAAGGTGCTGCCCCTTCCATTCGCCCGCCTCCATCGGTCCACCCGAAACGAAGACGGTGGGGATGTTCAGGCGCATGGCGGCCATGAGCATACCCGGCGTTATCTTGTCGCAGTTGCTGATGCACACCATGGCGTCGGCCTTGTGGGCGTTAACCATGTACTCCACGCTGTCGGCAATGATGTCACGCGAAGGCAGGGAGTAGAGCATACCGTCGTGTCCCATGGCGATGCCGTCGTCGATGGCGATGGTATTGAACTCGGCGGCAAAGCAGCCCAGCTTTTCAATTTCTTCCTTGACATACTGGCCGATTTCGTGCAGGTGAACGTGTCCGGGTACAAACTGCGTGAACGAGTTGACGATGGCAATGATGGGCTTTCCCATCTGCTCGCGCTTCATGCCGTTGGCCACCCACAACGCACGTGCCCCGGCCATGCGGCGGCCCTGCGTACTGAACGAACTGCGTAACTGGTGTTTCATCTTTGTTGTTCTCCTTTCAATGAAAAAGCCCTTCTCATCAGTGAGAAAGGCTTTACTAATTATCTTCTGACGTATGGATACATACACAAAACCTTTCTCACGCTCTTGATTTCAAGACCACGACGCGAATAATATGCAGGACTGCCAGGTTAATGGATGTATGTAGCATCATATCTTTCTTATCTCTTTAAAATTGGTAATTCAATTATCTTTTGTTGCTAAACGTGATGCAAAGGTAAGGGCTTTTTTATAATATCCAAACAGTTTGAAGAAAAAAATCATATTTTTCTATATAATCGTAAGAAAACAAACGATAAAAGTCTCCTTTTATCATCAAAGTATATGTTTCCCAACCGTTTTCCAGCCGTTTGCCAATCCTTTTTCCGCCCTGCTTATCGTGCCCAAATACCGATTTACTGATACAGACCAATCGCCATACCCTCCCTATCCTACGAGTTTATTTTTAGTTTATCCATAATAAACTGATAGTTTAATAGCGATAAACTGACAGTTTAAAGCAATTAAACTGAGAGTTTAAAACGACTAAACAGTCAGTTTAAAAGGACTAAACCGGACAAAACAAAAAAAGGACCGGCTCTTAACGTCCGATCCTTTTCACCCAACTAAAATTATAACAAATTACCAGCCGGCATGCTCCTTCCTATATTCGTAAGAGTCGGCTTGGCGGACATGGCCATTAGTATAGTTCCACACGATTTCGTCGGTGTATTCCTTGCCGCCGGAAGTGATGACGGCCTTGAGTACGTTGCGCCCTTCGGCCAAGGTCACTTTATCGAAAACGTAGTGAACATCGGTATAGCCCTTGCGAACACCTTCCAGTTCCTGGCCGTTCAGATAGACGCGGGGCGTGCCGAGGTTAGAGTAAACGGTAACGGAAGTCTCCTTGCGCTCGCGCTCCGTGTTGCGGCGCTGCGTCAGGTAGAGCACAGGTTCCTTGCTCCAGTTGGCCTTGTACCAGTAAAAGGAGTCCTTGCGCGTTTTGCGGTCGAAGGTAATGAGGCCTTTCATGTTGCGCGCATCCACGCCTCCTCGCTTCCACATGGGCACGGCAAAGTCGAACATATTCCACAGATAAGATGCCAGGATATAGGGATGCTGGGCAATGATGCTCCACTGATACTCGTGCGTCTTGGTCTGAAAGGTCTCGGGATAAAAGTCGCTGCCCCAGTTCAGGGCGTCGCCCAGTATCTCCGTCTGATGCTCGATATTGGCGTCCGCGCCATATTCGGTCAGCATCAGCCGCTGCCAGGGATATTCCTTCTCCATCTTCTCGACCCAGGGCTTTATGTCCTGTATCTTTTTCTCGTACCAGCCAAAATAGCGGTTCATGCCCTGTATGTCAGTATTTTCGTTGACAGGATGCTCCACATGGCCGTAGCCGTTGACGGCCACCGTATAGCGGTCGGGGTCCTCGAGCTTGCAGAGGTCGTGGACAGACTGCGTGAGCGCCGCCGTATAACCGTGCGGATGATAGACTTCGTTATGGATGCCCCACACGTAAATGGAGGGATGGTTGAAGCTCTGGCGTATCAGCTCGCGCATCTGCTGGTGGACGTTGTCCCACTCCTGCCCCGTGACGCGGTTCACGAAAGGAATCTCGGCCCAGATGACGAGGCCCAGCGTGTCGCAACGCGAGTAGATGTAGTCCGACTGCTGGTAGTGGGCGAAGCGCACGGTCGTGGCTCCCACCTCCATAATCTGCGCCAGGTCGAAGTCGTGCTCCTTGTTGGTCAGCGCGCTGCCCAGTCCCCACCAGTCCTGATGGCGGGTAACGCCGTACATGGGGTACTTCTTGCCGTTCAGAAAAAAGCCCTTGCCGGCTATGGCTTCGTACTTGCGCAAGCCCAAAGGCTGCACCACTTCGTCGATGACCTGCCCATCCTGTTTCAAACGCGACACCACCTTATAGAGATAAGGGTCCTCGCGCCCCTGCCACAAGTGGGGATTGCTGATCTTGAAATGGGAGACATAACTCTGTACCCCCTGAGGTGTCAAGTCGAAAGATTGGCGATGCGTCTTGACCAGTCTGCCTTCGCGGGTATAGATGGCATTCTCCAGCTCCAAAGGAACCGGCGCCAGCGTGGCATTGTCCAGCTTCACCTTGACAGACACCTCGGCCGACTTCTTCGACACATTCTTCTGCGTGATATATACACCCGACGAAGCACAGTCGTTCACCACGATGTTGCAAGGTTCGGTCACCACCAGCCACACAGGACGGTAGATGCCGCCATAGACGCCGAACAAATTGTGATTGGTGGGGATGACATCAGGACGCGCCGCATTGTCAGCCTTCACCACGATTTCATTCTCCTCACCATACTTGACTTGTGCGCCGATTTCGCAGACGAAAGCCGAATAGGCTCCCTTGTGCGTCCCCACCAGATAGCCGTTGACATATACCTCAGCACACGCCCCCACACCTTCGAAGCGCAGGAAGATGCGCTTGCCTTCCAGCGACTGGGGGAAGACATGCCGCTTCCGATAGTAAGCCACACCGGCATAGAAGCTGTTCGTCTTCTGCTGCATGTCTTCGGCATTCCAGGTGTGCGGCACGGCCACCTGCTGCCAGCCGGCATTCCATTGGGCAGCTGCCTTCATGGCATCGGCAGCAAAAGGCCCTTTCTTGAACTCCCATCCGGCATTGAACGACGTCACCTCGCGGGCCTCCGCCTTCAGTCCCAAGTCCCCCAAACATGCCAGCCACACGACCGACAGGAGCATGCATTTCTTTATAAAATCTGTTTTCATGGTCATATTGTTACTTGTGTGCAGCCAAACGGCAAATCTGACATCCGGCCATCAGAAAAGCTCCCACTCCATAGACTTCTGTCATCTCGCGGGTCACCTTGCGCGGATCGGCTCCGATGGGCTGTACATAGCCCAGCTTGCCGTCAGCCTCCACTGCCTCTACCAGCGCCTTCCATCCCTTGGCAACTACCGGCAGGAAACGTTCCTTGTCGAGCAAGCCTTCGTTGACCCCGTAGGCCAAGGCATAGACAATGAAACCGGTAGCACTCGTTTCGGGTGACGGATAGGAATCCGGATCGAGCAGACTGGCATGCCAGTAACCGTCTGCACTCTGCAGACCGGACACACGGGTAGCCAATGTTACGAACAGATCCTGATAGAATTTGCGCGAAGGCTCGTCGACGGGAAGCGCCTGGAGGATTTCGGCCAGTCCACCCAACACCCAACCATTTCCCCGTCCCCAGAACACTTTCCTGCCATTAGCCTCCCGTTTGTCAAAATAGCGGCAGTCGCGATAGAACAGCTGTTCTTCCTTATCATACAGATAATCGTATGTAGCCTTGTATTCACGGTTCAAAAAGTTCAGATACTTTCTGTCAAGAGTCTGTGCATAGAGCTTGGCATAGACCGGTGGTGCCATGAACAACGCATCACACCACGACCACCGACTCAACGTTTCCGGCCGGCCGTAATCCAGCTCCAGTGTTGTTTCGGGCAGATGGTCCACCACCCAATTGGCACGTGCCATCACCGGCGCAATCATCTTCATTTCGCCATACTTCCGATACAGGTCGATAAAGGGTTGCCCCACGGCGATGAAGTCAGCATGATACATCCATTGCCCCATCTGGAAATGGTTTCTCCGTCCAATCTTCAGCAACCAGTCGTAATACGACCTGTCCCCATCTTCTTTTTCCGTCAGTTCAGCCCAGTCTATCATCCCCATATAGAGGGCAGCGTGCGTCCAGTCCAGGTCATTGTGTTCGTTCTCCTTGTTAGGATGGGCTATCTGCCAGTCGGCCACGCGTTTCATCAAGGCCTTCACTTCTGTTTTGTCGAATGTAGGCTGTGCCGCCAGCTGCAAGATTGCAGCCAGCCACGACACAGTGCACAAGCAAATATATTTCATCGTCATACCTATTGTTCTATTATATATATTATTTCAGGTTAGAAGTTTTTTTCATTACATACAAATCTGCCCCCTTATACCACCATCAGGTCAAAGCATCACGGTACTTGTCTGTTTCGGCCGTTTTTTCCTTCGTCTCGAGCTTGATGACGAAAGGTTCACCCGGATCTTTAGCCGGCATGTCCACGTTATATTCGTTGCGGGCCGTCTCGGTCACTTTCACTTCCTTGCCACCGTTTACAGTCACAGCCTTGACCACCTCGGTTCCAGCTGGCGTCTTAACAACCAGATGTTTGGAGTAAGGAGGATTGAACACTACCATATACACATCCTTACCCTTAAGGGTATAATAGCCCCACGCCTGCTTCTCCCACCCGGAATAGTCACAGCCATAGATACACTCGCCATATTTCTTCATCCAGCGGCCGATGCTTTCAGCCAGCTGCTTCTCTTCGGGACGGAAATCACCGTCGGACTGAGGACCAAAGTTTACGACCATATTTCCTCCCATCGAAACAGCATGAACGATTCGTTCCAAGACTTCCAATGGAGTCTTCACATAACTTAAAGACCAGTCCTTATGATACCCCCACTGATTCTCCGGCACGGTCATGCAGGCCTCCCAATCCCAGCGAGTCACCTTCAAGTCCTTCACCGGATCGGGCAAACGGCGTTCATAGCCCGATTCATAATCGCCCATCAGATGCCCGTTGCTGTCAAAATGGCGTTTGCCATGGTCATCGGCACGCAAACGGCTGTTGATGGTAACACCAGGCACCAGTTCCTTCAGCATCTTCTCCACATGAGCCGTCCACCAACCGTTCTTCTTGATGCTGGCATCCCATGTTCCGTCGAACCAGAAGTCCTTGACGGTAGGATAGCGGGCAGCTAGTTCCTTCAGCTGGTTGTCCGTGAACTCCAGGAAACGGCTGAACGCCTCCTCATCCTCCTTCGACTTGATGTCATAACGGTAGTCAGGATGACTCCAGTCCATGACTGAGAAATAAAAATGCACGTCGATGCCTTCATCGTTATAAGCTTTTACCAGTTCGCCCAAGATGTCTTTCTTATAAGGCGTATTGGCAACCGTATATTTCGTGTATTTGCTGGGCCAAAGACAGAAGCCTTCGTGATGCTTGGTAGTAATCTTCACATATTTCACCCCCATCTGCTTGGCCATCTTCGCCCAAGCCTTGGCGTCAAAGTTCTGCGGATTCCACTGGTCCATCAGTTTCATCCACTCGTCCGAAGGCACCTTTGCCCATGACTTCAACCATTCGGCAGCGCCATTATACACCTTCCCGTTCCACTCTCCACCGGGAATAGCATAAAGTCCCCAATGGATAAAAGCCCCCAAGCGGTTGTCGCGAAACTTCTGCATGGCCGCATCACTACGTTTACCCAGCCGATCGGCCCCATACTTCAGGGGGATTTCCAAGTCAGCAGGTAATAATATTTGTTTATTTTGAGCATAGGAGCCAATTCCCATCAAAAAAACAAATAATACTGTCTGAAAGAATCTATTCATCATATTCATTACTTTAAAAGTTATCACAAAGGAAATAAATCCTTGACATAAGACTTTACTTCCATCCGTTTTTGTTTTATCTAAATCACCAAAAACAAGCAAAACCGAACCATAAAAGAAAAGGAGAGAGTGAGAGAATCTGGACACCCGTCACTCCCTCCATTGTTCATTTCAGACAATTGACATCATTTGTCCGCATCCGCTTCTTCCCATCCCGGATTCTGAGTCAGATTGGGATTCAAGCGAATTTCTTCGGCTGGAATGGGCCATAAATAGCGGTAATCATGCCACGGTAAAATACCATTGACAGTCTGCTTGTACGGACTCTTCGGATAACAAATTATGAATCCTTCATCATCCAAGAATACATCCTTCCCGACGACAGCAGTAGCTGCACTTCCACCATCCAGTCTATCCGTATGCGAACCATCATATAAAGCTTGCATTTCTTCCGTAAATTTCATGCCCCTCAAAGGTACAGTAAACAAATTGCCAGCCTTCCATCGCATCAAGTCTTCATAACGATGATTCTCCATAGCCAACTCGATTCGGCGTTCACGACGGATTTCACGCAACAACGGACTAACGGTATAATCCAATTTATCACGATAAATCTTATCCAAACGGGGATCCTCAGGTTCCTGCCCTACAACCAACCATGCAGAAGGATACTGTTCAAAATCGAAACCTGCACGTTTGCGCAAAGCATTGATAGTCATGTCAACCTGATCTTGTGTCAAAGTTCCATTCAATTCATATTCAACCTCAGCATACATCAGCAACAACTCACCATAACGAAATTCGATTGCAGCCTGTGTACCGTTAGTAACATCATCTATTTCCTGTTGGTCGCCCATCCAATGTTTTATAAACCGATAACCAGTTACTGTAGAACCACTGGTGTTATATGACAATGATGGATACAGAATGCCATTGGCTGGATCCACTTTACCATTTCCCCAAATTGTAACATATTCACCAGGTTTACAAATAGTCTGAGTCAAACGGGGATCACGGTTATCCAACTCTTTCCACATGCCATATCCCTTAAACAAAGGATTCACTTGATAATTTCCTTCAGTCCCGCCAATATAGATAGGCCGTCCATCAGCACACAAATATTCTTCCAGTAATCCTCGTGTAGCTCCCATAGCCTGACGATTGCTATTGTTTTGATCATAATACCGTTGAAAAGCCGTACCATACTCATCGGGAATATAAGTGCGTCCTAAAATCACTTCCGGATTATCAGCAAACGCATTAACTCCTTTTACCGTAAACATTTTATAATAAGATGTGGCCCCTGCTCCATTATACAAAGAATATTTGCCTAATAAAGCCTCACATGCAGTTTCACATTCCTGAAGGAACTTAGTTCCATCCAATCCCAAATCTGTATGATATTTACGATAGGTACCTTCAAAAAGACAGATACGTGCTTTCAGAAAATTAGCCATATCCTTATTCAAACGTCCATCTTCTTCCTGCCCCTTCTCCGGAAGACCATCTACTGCTTTATTAATGCAAAGTAAAATAGAATCCATGACTTCGGCACGAGGTGTACGAGGTGCATACAGTTCTTCGGAATTAGTATTCAATTCTTTTGTAATCCAAGGGACATCACCGAAAATCATTACTTTACGGTAATATTCCCATGCCTTAAAGAAATAAGCCTCACCTGCATACTTTTTCAAAGTCTCAACGGGTAAATCAGCTCGTGTATAATGAGTCAAGAAATAATTGACATTTCGTAAATTACTCCAAGACCATCCATTTGCACTGGAACCTGAACCTGTCGGGATTTTATTATTTTCACCCAATTCACTGAATTCATTTCCTGTACGAACAGCATTATCACTATATACATCTCCATAAACTAATGGACTACCTGTTACAGGAAGAGGATAAAGATATTTACTATCTGACCATCCGCTGGCATGCCCTTGAATCCAAGTCGGATAAAACTTGTTTAAAAACAATTTCAGGTCACTTTCGGAAGTCCAAAAAGTCTCATCTGTCGGCACATCCAAAGGATAACGTTCCATAAAATCATCGTTACATGCCCCCAGCGAGGACATCAACCCCAAAGCAAAAATATAATGTCTCAGTTTCATTATCAGAATATTTAAAATTAGAAATTAACTTGAACTCCCAAAGCAACCGAACGCATCATCGGATAAGCCGATTGAATAGATTCAGGATCAAAAACATTAGGAATACCTGAAATCTCAAACAAATTATAACCAGACAGATTGACACGTACTGTATTCAGAGTAATTTTCTTAGTCCACTCACGAGGTAAAGTATAACCCAATGACAATGTTTTCAAACGGATAAATGCACCATTATACAAGTAACGGGTATTAGTAGTCAAATTCTGACTCCGCCCATACATGTGATATTTGGCATCTGTATTCTCCGGTGTCCATGAGTTAATAAACGTATCATAGTTTCCAGCAGAATCGCTACCACCAAACAACATATTATTACTGATAAACACATCACGTTTGGCAACCCCTTGGAAAAAGACACTCAAACTGAAATCTTTCCAATTGAGATTCGTATTCAAACCAAAACGGAAACGCGGAGTATTATTACCTATAACACGCAAGTCACCATGATTGTAAATTGTATTTTCTCCACTATTTACCTTTCCATCAGGACCAGCATCTGTCTTGTTGGCATCATTACCGGGAGTTCCTCCTAAATCCGCGAATTTCAAGTCTCCAGGATACCAAGTAGATCCTAAATCTGTCTGGCTCGGTCCATTCAATATATATTTACCATTCTCATCAATGGTAAAATCATCTTCCTGCAAAATACCCAAACAAGTATATCCCCAAATTTCACCCATCACCTTACCATCATAAAGAGTAGACAGAGACATATTAGGATTACCGTCAAACTTCTTCACCTTCGTGATATAATCAGAAAGGACAAAATTCACGTCATAGCTGAAATCTTTATTGACACGGTCACGCCAAGTCACACTCAACTCCCAACCATTTGTCTTAAGAATTCCCGAATTCTTCTTAGGAGCGGAAGAACCTAAAACTGCCGGATATTTGTCTGCAGCCATTAAAATGTCTTTGGTTTCACGTGTATACCAGTCAAATGTGAAATCCAGACGATTCTTTAAAAAAGTGGCATCGATACCAAAGTCCAAAGTCGTAGCTGTTTCCCAAGTCAATGATGGAGAAATCAGGCCACCAGGAGAAATACCCATAGGGCGACTTCCTCCCATATTCCAAGAAACATAATCTACACTACTATATTCCGATATATAAGCATAGTTATCCACATTCTGATTTCCCAAAGAGCCCCATGACCCTCTTATCTTCAAATTGTCCAACCATGGACGCAAAGGCTGCATGAAATTTTCTTCAGAAATTCGCCAACCAGCTGAAAAAGACGGGAAGAATTTAAAGCGATCAGCTTGGGGAAAACGAGAAGTTCCATCATAACGACCGTTGAATTCCAACAGATAACGACCATTGTACACATAATTTAAACGCGCAAACATACCACGAATTGCCCAATGATTGGCATTATCACCTGAATACTGATTACCTGTTGCTGAATTAATATATGGCAAATCTGCATTCAAAATTCCTTCAGCCTTGGCATATGTCTGACGATAAGTATACCATTCCTGATTGAAGCCAATCATAGCACCAACATCATGCTTTCCAAATGTTTTATTATAATTCGTATAAGCATTAATAGTATAATAATCAGAATGAGTCACGGTTTCATCCACACTGGATGGATCTGTATGAGTTTTCACAACAGATGACCAGTCATCGACTACATATTCACGAGTTGGAATTACTTTCTTTTGAAAATATTCATTCGGAGCATAAGAAAACTCTGCCTTTACAGTCCATCCCGGCATTAAAGTAATTGTAGGAGTTACATTAAAAATTGCATTTGTACGCTTGGTTGTACGGGTAGCTCCATAAGCTAGCCAACCTAAAATATTATCAGTCCACATATCAGGCTGCGGATCATCCAATGATGTTCTAATTGGGCTACAAATGTTACGGCTCGTTTCTCCCATCATAGCACTCCACAAGGTCCCTTTCATCGGATTAAGATAAGGTTCATCATAATTAGTAGAATTATAACTTATTTTAGCTCCTAACTTAAACCAGTTGTTAATTTCAGTCTCCACATTCATCAAACCATTAAAGCGATTCTGTACATCAGTATTGATTTTGTACATACCTTCCTGTCGCTGGTATCCTAGAGAAATATAATAAATAGTCTTAGCACTACCACCACTGACACTCACTGTATGTTTTTGCATAGGAGTCCAATCCTTAACGGCCTCATCATATGGATTCATACTTCTAACCCATGAGAATTTTGAATCACTACCTTCTTGATAAATCCAATCCGGAGCATTTTCAGGATCATCCCTCCATGCTTTCTTGGCGGCCAGTAATTGTTCACTCCAAGTAGACACGGTTCCCCCTGTAAGTTCCGTTAATTGATTGGCAGCCAACTGAATGGTATAAGCATCCATAATATCCGGTCGGTGAGAAGGAGTATTCCATTGCATATCAAAATTATAGGTAACATTTGCCTTTTGATCCTTTTTTCCCCCCTTGGTCGTTACCAAAAGTACACCATAGGTGGCACGTGCTCCGTAAATAGCAGCAGAAGCAGCATCTTTCAACAATGAAATACTTTCAATATCCGACGGATTCAACATGCTCAAGTAAGTTTCATCCATTTGGACACCGTCTACCAAAATCAACGGACTACCTGTTTGAATCTGCCAGTTTCCATTACTATCCTGCCCCATTGAAGTTCCTCCACGCACATTAAAAGTCGCCACAGAATTGGGTTGTGCAGACACTGCAGAAACATTCAAGTTTGGAATTACTCCTTCAAGAGCTTGTCCTATACTTCCGACCGGTTTATTTTCTAAAGCCTCACTGCTGACAGAAGCCACAGCACCAGTCAAATTTACTTTCTTTTGAGTTCCGAATCCAACGACCACGACTTCATCAAGTAATTCAGAATTTTCTTGTAAAGTAGTTACCAGACCTTGACGAGCCTTTACCAATTGCTCCGTATATCCCATATATGAGATTTTTAATACCGTACCATTTTTAACATTCAATTGATAATAGCCATCCAAATCAGTAATAACTCCCTGAGTTGTTCCATTAACCAAAACATTAGCACCGATTATTGGCTCACCATTAGAATCAATTACCTGCCCCTTAATTAAGGAATTTACAGTTTGTTGAGCAAATGCTGTACCAATCACACATAGTAATAACAATAAAATTGTCAGATGTTTTTGCTTTTTCATCTTTCGAATTAGATTTAAATAATATAATAATTTATCGGGGTTAAATAAAAAGTTCTTTCCCATAGGGATCATTTAAAAGTTCTTTAATTTACCATAGGCTACAAAGTTTTATAAGACATATTATTGACATCTGTTTTCCTTTTTAATACATCGCAAAATTACTTGTGTTCTCACAAGAAGGATTACTCTATCTATTTTTGTTTTTACTCTAATTACTAAAAATGCACTAGCACCGCAAGGATATCCAATCAATATACAATAAGCATGATAACAGTCAAAGATTGCAAGTCATGAACATAAACGAACCCTATCAATTTCCGTTTCGGAATAATGATAGGGCTCGATTCTAAAAGATCAAGTCTCTCAGATAACAATGAACAAGTTTTTTCAATTATCCTTTCTTATGCTTGGCTGCAAACGAAGTAGGCGTTTCGCCAAACACTTTCTTGAAGGCATTGGTAAAATAAGCCTGACTCTCGATGCCGACATGAGCCATCACCTCGCGCATAGTCAAATTCTCCTCGATAATCAGACGGGCCGCCCTACGCAAACGGCAATTCAATACAAACTCCACTACTGATTTCCCAGTCAAGCCCTTCACTTTGGTATACAGCTTGCTGCGACTCATACCCAGTTCTTCAGCTATTTGATTGACATCCAGCTGGGAGCAGTCCATATGGGCATCCACATAGTCGACAAATTGTTTCAGGAACTTGTTATCCTGTTCATTGGTAACCAACTCACTGCTGTCGGCATAATAATTCTTGGCATAATGTTCCTTCAACTGCTGACGGTTACGGAAAATATTGAGCAAGGATAGTTTCAGATATGTCAAATCTATCGGTTTCTCAAAGTACAAGTCTGCCCCAGAATCAACCCCTTCCAGCTTGCTCTCCAAACTGGTCTTGGCCGTAAGCAACACTACCGGGATATGAGAAGTATCCAAATTGTTTTTAATATCGTGACACAACGACACCCCGTCCTTGTTGGGCATCATGATATCGCTGACGACCAAATCGAAGTCGATATCTTCTATCTGTTTCAAGGCCTCCAGTCCATCTCCAGCCTGCACCACCAAAAATTCATCTGCCAGTGATTCGGCAATTAAAGCCCGCAGATCAGCATTGTCCTCCACAAGCAGAATACGCTTCTTTCCCTCGTTTTGCAAACGTTCCTCTACCTGTTCCAACACATTTTCTGTTGTCGCCTCCTCTGGTTTACTTTCTATGGCCTCATCAGACTCTTCTGCCGGCTGCTTCTTGAAATCGGCCTCACAAAATACACCCGTATCCAAAGGCAGACGCACTACCATATCTGTCCCACTGTCCCGCTTGCTATAAATTGTCACTTCGCCCTTATGCAACAAGACAAGACTCTTGACCAAAGCAAGTCCAATGCCTGTACCCAAATGAGAATCGGCATTCACCGTATTCACCTTATAAAACCGCTCGAATACACTGCTGATGGACTCTCCAGAAATACCAATCCCCGTATCACTCACTACCAGACTGAAAGCACGGTCAATGCAATCACCTACAGTAAATCTGTTTTCATATTGGGATTCAAACACTTGCCCCTCGTTCAACGTCTTCAGGCAAATGGACCCTTTTCCTTTTGTATATTTGAATGAATTATTCAACAGATTCATGACAATCTTCTCCAAGACATTCCGGTCAGCATAGATTGCATCAGGCAGATTTTTGTCACACTCTATCTGGAAATCGATACCTCGTTCCTTGGCATAATCCACAAAATCATTACCGATGTCCGACACTATCCTATTGATGTCCAACGGCTCCAATTCCAGCTTCATCATTCCATTTTCCACCGTACGGAAGTCCATCAGCTCATTTACCAGGTTCAGCAATCGTTGTACGTTACCATTCAGGATACGATAGTAGTACTCCTTCAGGCCCTCCCGCCTCAACTTGTCCAAGGCAGCCAAAATCAACGATAGAGGCGTACGGAAATCGTGCGAAATGTTGGTGAAGAAACGGAGCTGGGCCTGATGAATCTGCTCCTTCTTGTCGCGCTCCAAGCTTTCCTGATAAAGCAACAACTTGAACCGTTTCTTTTCTGAATAATGCCGGTAAACCGCATAAACGCCTGCGGAGAACATCAGGAAATACAGAACGTATGCCGGCCAGCTAAGCCAGGGGGCTACCTTCCGTATGACCTTGACAACAGTCGGCGCATCGCTCCACACTCCATCATTGTTGGCCGCGTAAACCTCAAACCAGTAAACGCCGGCCGGCACTTTCGAGTACATAGCCGTACGGTTCTGTGCATCCACCGTAATCCAGGTATCATTGTAGCCGCGCAAACGGTATCTGAAACGGTTCTTCTCCGGAATATGATAACTATCCGAAGAAAACTGGAAACCAAAGTTGGTCTGGTCATAATCCAAAACTACTTCGCGAATCGAATCCTTCAGCACATAATCTGGACGCACGACCTCATGATCAATGTAAAAATTGGAAATCAAAGCCTTAGGCTTAAAAGTATTATATGATATCTTTTTAGGATCTACACAGGTAAAACCGTTCGTACCGCCAAAATAAAGCTTGCCGTCCATGCCTTTCATGGAAGCCAACGGATAATACACTTGTCCCTGCGTATTTTCTCCTTCATCGAAACGAGACAAATGATTGTGGGCAATGTCGTAACAATAAAGGCCGTTATCCGTTCCCATCCACACATTGCCATTATCATAGCACACTGTATAAACGGAATAAATCTCCTGCTGCAAAAGATTTTTCATCGGATAGAATTCTGAAGTCGTGGCATCAAACTTAACCAATCCATTTCCGATCGTCCCAATCCAGATATTTCCAGAGTCATCCAGACAAAAGGTGAACAACCCCAAATAAATGGAATCACTCGGCATCTTCTTCTCCACCCGATGTGTATGAATATCCATACAATAAAGAGCTTCATTACTGATGGCCCATAGTCTATTCTCACCTTGACGCTGGATATCAAACAGATAATCGGCTGTCTGGTCCAGCTCGTAGTGAGTGAACGAATGGCTACGGGAGGAGAAATAGGATACAACAGGCTTCGGATACTGATAAGCTATCCACAAACCGGAATCGGCTTCCAACACCGTCTTCCTGATATCATCTACCAGCAGGGAATGCTTGTTATCCTTGTCATGCCGATAACAAGTAATCTGCTTCAGACTGACATCATATCGGGCCAGCCCCTCCCGATACGTCGAAATCCACAAATTATGTTCCCGATCCATCACCAAAGACTTCACGTTGTTGAAAGCTGTCTTTCCCCGATATGAAAAATCTTCCAAACAATCGATCGATTTATCCAATCGGTTAAGTCCTCCTCCCTCCGTTCCGATCCACACAGCATCCTCCGCCTCAGCAAAAGCACTTACAGGTACATGGTTCAACCTACTGTTCTGAGGCGTCCAAGAACGAAAAGCATTGCTTTCGTTCACATTCACGCAACACAACTGGCCCGAATAAGTACCAACCCAAATATTGGACTGATGGTCTCCATAGATTTCCCACACAGAATTATTCGGCAAACTAAAAGGATTGTCATGCAAATGTTCGTAATGTGAAAACGTTCCGTCAGAGGGGTCTAATACATATATACCATGAATCGTTCCAAACCATACCATTCCCTCGGCGTCCACATAGAAAGAGCGCAAAGAAGAACCAGTCGCCGGTAGTAACCTAAAGTGTCGTTCAATCTGAAAGGTCGTCAAATCAATCTGATACAAGCCATCCTGATCAGACAAAATCCACAAATCTCCTTTAAAAGCCTTTGCAAAACGGATGATACCTTTAGACTGGGGAAGGGAAAGACATAATTCGAACTGATTCTTCGAAGCATTGAAACGATATATCTTTTGAAGAATAAAACTATATAAATCCTGATGATAAGTACAAAAAACCGGATTAACATAATTAACTTTCTGCCCTTCATAAAGTGGAGTAACCAACCGTTGTGTTTGCCAGTCAAGCCGACTCCATATATTCTGTGAACGTACCCACAAATGGTCCTTACCATCAATTTTTACATCAGAAACATGCTCCCATACCCTTGACCAGCTATCTGATACGGCTTCGTAACGATAAATTCCATTATTTGTATTCACATACAACGAGCCAGATGAATCGGAAGCCATATTCCAAAACACCCACCTTTGGGTAGGAAGCATGGCTGAAAAGTATGGATAATACTTCTTATAATGATAACCATCAAAGCGATAAAGTTCATTATCCATCATCACCCAAAGAAACCCGGTACGATCCTGTTCGATATCTTTCACACCATCGTAATAAAAGCCACCTTCAGGAGACAAAGTTCTGAACTTATAGTCGTGAATAGTCGCCCCAGCACAGAACCAGGTCAGCAACAAACTCCCCAACAACAATATTTTCATTTTCATCATTACATCATTACCGTCATTAATTCTTCACATTAATCATCCAAAGTTAGAAAAAACATCCGAATCTCACACTCTACAGAAAAAAAAGAATGCCAATAAAAAGCATTGCACAAATACTCCGCAAAAGTAATGAAACAGACAATGCAGACGTTACTCTATTCCTTTTTTCATTTGCTCCAATCAATAAATATCCCATGCCATCTTTCAATCTAATATTATTTATAATCCACATACAGAGGAAGATGAGCTGCATGTTAGTCACCACCAATCTTACACTCGGGAATCCTCAGCTATAAACTAAGAGTATCGTCTACCTGACCAGTCAAAAAATTACAAGCAGCACGACTATCATCCCCCAAATACGTACAAGTAGTTAAACAAGAAGCCGCTGAAAAAGGCTCTCCACCTCTTTCAACGGCTTCCATAAACATAAATTAACGTGAGTTCGATATAAAATTAGAAAATAGCCAGTTGTCCGTCATTGACAAA
>ENA-ORSI01000742-ORSI01000742.1-human-gut-metagenome-genome-assembly--contig:-NODE-742-length-33116-cov-9.429660_pt1 | contig 33116 bp, 28 predicted proteins | sample MGYA00242187_ERZ509154 | MGnify/ENA primary metagenome ERZ509154 (study PRJEB26280, sample SAMEA2338627) | human gut metagenome | biome: human gut; feature: human-associated habitat; material: faeces...
TACTCAGTATTTTAAATTTATTTCTAACAATATGTGTTGCGGAATTAAGGTTTATCTAAAATACTATTTAAGCCATCATGATCTCCTTCTTTTAATTCTGAAAGCTGTTTCCTGATTTCAGGTTTAGGTCTAAAGAATAAATTATAAGTAGCCTTTTTAACTTTATCATCTGCGATGACTCCACTTCCATAAACGAATAAAGCTTGGATAGCTTCTTCATTTGATATTTCACTGAATTCCAAACTTATTATAATCCATCTTCCTTTCCAATTTATCAAATTTCTATTGAAATCATTTTCATTAAGTTTGTATGCATAAGATAATAAGTTATCATCCAATATAAGACGAATAGCTCTGAATAAATTGGTCTTACCAGATGCATTTTCTCCAATTATAGTATTTATTCCTTTATTGAAAAGGAAATATGAATTTTCAAAATTGCGATAATTCACTAATGACACCTTCGATATATACATAAAATATCCTCCTTTTTATAATGTGTCCATTTTTATAATTCCACACATTTCTAAATTATAAAATATTATTCATCTAACATACTGATAATACAATCAATAGAACTTAATATTTTTACTATTTCAATTCCGACTAACTTTTTTAATCGCCTTATAAATCTCACTATAAGAATCTCTACCTTTATATTTTTCGGCTAGTTCACATGCCCTATCCATTTTTGAATCAGCAAGCATTTCTTTAACCCATTTATCCTTCTCAAGGTATTTTCGAGTTTTATCGTATGTTGGCAGATATTGCTTTAATGCTCTTTCTGTAGCTGCTGAATCTTGAAAATGTCGACACGTATCTTCAAAATGTAGTAAAAACCAATATTCTATTGACTGTAAACTATCACAGAGAATCACATTGGGATTATTCTCATATTTCTTTTTGAGTGACACCATTTTTTTATTTTCCGCATCAGAACGCCTGCTAACATCTGCATCAAAAACACATATTACAAAGACATCTTCATCTAGAAGTTCCTTTATCTTCTTATCTATTTTCTCAATACTATTGTTTTCAAATAAACGAGGAGAAATAGAATATCTATAACCAAGTATTTTTTTCAAATGACTGAAATAGAATAATTCAGTCAAGCCCTCACCAACGATATGAATAACCTGTCTGGTCGCTGTATTTTTTCTTGCTTTTCTCATAAAAGTACATGATTATAGATTAGGAACTGCACCGAATTTACCAAATTTATATGCCTTTTGGAGAGAACTAATCCTATTCAATCCTTTGAAATCTGTTAGAGGATACAGCACACTTGATCCGTCCGGATTCTTTTCAGAAAACCAAACATTATCTTTCCTAAGCAAATCTTCTTCTCCTAATAGTCCATCATAATGTGTAGTGAGCAACAACTGGGCTTGCTCTGATTCTTTTAGAAAACGTTCAATGATGTATTCTATCAATTTCGGATGAAGAGAGGATTCAATCTCGTCAACTGCAAGAAAAGCATCTCTTTCAAGAATCTTTTGCACTTGAGCGGCCAAGCCAAACGTACGGATAGTACCGTCCGATTCAAACAGTTCCGGGAACTCATAATAATCATTGTTACCATCATCAGATGAAACTTTATGCTGATACATAGTATAATTGATCGAACCCTTATGTGTTTCCTGTTCTTTGGAAGTAATATTTGAAATATTGAAATCAGCTTCCTGTAGATATCTCAAAATATAATCTTTTGCAGACTCATTCTTGATTGATTCTTCGGCATAACGACTTAAAGATGATGCAGGCACAATTGCCGGCATAACCTGATAGGTTAGATACTGAAGAACTGCCTCTAATTCTACAATATGTGTATTTACCTGCATATAAGCAGCAAAAACTGACATGTTATGCAAACACTTCAATGTTATTTCCTCTTTGACAGATTGCGACATTTTGATCTTCTGTCCAAATTTAATAACCGATACGTTATTCTCAGTATTTCTTTCAAATATAGTAGCAGGCTGTTGACTTGGATAATAGATTAGACTTTCCTTTGCTACGTGCCATCTGTCTAAAGCTACAGAATAGACATAACGAACTGCTTTTTCCTCATTCTTCAAGTAGAACGAAATCGAATATTCAGATAACTGCCTCGAACTTGTTTTATTCAGGAGAAACGGGACTATTTGAATTTGTTCTGCCTTATTAAGTGGGGTATAAGTAATGAATGACTTGATAAAATCACAAACTTTAATAATATTACTCTTACCCGAAGCATTTGCTCCATAAATGACAGCCACTTTCAATAGTCTCACATCACCCCCCAATTCGACAACATGATATGACTCCATATCCTTACTTCTATCAGCTTCAAAACTTAATATAGCCTCGTCTCTGAATGAGAACATATTCTTAAATCTAATTTCTGCTATCATATAATCTGTTTTTCCACAAATATATAACTAAATATCTATATTTGCAAATTAGATTTCAATATTTACATCATTTATGCAAAAATCAAAAACTAATACTATTTTGTCGAATTTATTGCACCCGTAGTCAATATAATCATTAAATCAAAACATCAGTCCATCCATTAATATAAAAAACCGATACAAATCAACATCAGTCTTCATATTATCTCACTTCACAAAGATTTAAAGACAACCCGAAAATACGTATTCCATTTGCATAATATTGCACACCATTGATGAACATGCTACATCACTAAAAAAAGGGTAAAAAATACCTCGTTCTTGTAACTTATTTGCTGGAAAACTTTGAAATTCAACAAAATACAATTATCTTTGTCTTACAAAAAGAATGTGACAGCATATAACATGTTGATAATCAACAGGTTATAATGACTAAAAATAACAAAAAATTAGACTTCTGTACCTTTTAGAGCTCCAAATATTTGATAATCAAAGGATTGCAATTACTGCATAGGCAATGGAGATACAGAAACGATGTAAGTACTGCGGAAAGCTCTTTATTGCACATACATTGGCTACTCAGTATTGCTCACGTCAGTGTAATGGCAAAGACTACAAAAGAAAGATGCGAGAGAAGGAAATTTCAGACTATCTTGAATCAAATCCTCTGGATGCGCCTGCTGAAGTTTCCTCCCAGAAATCTGTTCTCGAACAAAAGAGATTCCTTACTCCGAGAGAGGCTGCCGCTTATCTGGGCATCGGAAAATCTTCGGTCTACAGAGAACTTGCCAGTGGGCTTATAAAAGCCGTTCAGATGAAAGGAAAGACTCTTATCAGACGGAAAGATATTGACGGTTTGTTCGATCGGGCAAAAGAATATCAGACACGAACAGGCAAGATTCATAAGAAACGGGAATATTACACAGTCAGCCAGATTGTAAATAAATTCCATACTACCCGTCGTGCTGTATGGAATCGTTGTGAGAAGTATGGCATTAAAAAAGTGTATCAAGGGCGAAACACCTTCTATGACAAAGCTCTTGTGGATATACACTTTGCAGAACTGATTGCTGAAGTGGATATGAATGACTATTACACAATAGATCAAATCATGGAAAAGTTCAGTATGAGCCATGCTGCTGTGCTTTCTTTCGTTCAAAGGAATGATATTCCTCGTATCACACAAGGACGTAAGGTTTACTACTCACGTGCGCATATTGATACCTTCAAAGGTGAAAGAGAGAATGTTGATCCGCTTTATTACACCTATAAGGATATACACGAAAAATATAAATTAAGTAAGGACCAGATCAATTATTATGTCCACAATTATAACATCCCAAACCATAAGCAAGGCCGATTGACAATCGTTGAACGAAATAGCTTTGACAGGATTATAAAAGAAAGAATGAGTACAAGCTTTCTTGATAAAGAAGTTGAGAAAAGAAAAAAACAGAAGAAGACCGATAAGGTTCCTGACGGCTATATCTCAATCAAACAGATTGCTGAACAATATGGTATTACAGAGAAAGCAGCCCAGGCGAAAACCCGTGAAGGGAAACTGGAAAAGCTATTCATCAAACATCGAAACTACTTTAATGCAAATGCCGTAGAACAGTTGTTCAACCGTGATCCGGAAAAGTTCGATGTTCCTGAAGACTATATAACTGCACAGAAGATTACCGAACGGTTCAAGATAACAGTTCATCATGTACATGGTAGAACAAGGCAAGCCAAAGTTCCGAGAATAACTATCAAGCACATAAACTTCTACGAGTTAAAAGCTGTGGAAGAGTTATTTGGACATCGTGTCCCTGTTTCAGAATCTGTTGAAGGAGATTCTATCGAATGGATTACAGGAGAACAGATTGAAGAGCTTTATGGTCTGTCCACTGCAGCCAGAAGAACTTTGGTTTCCCGCCACAAGATACCAAGTAAAAAGGTTCATGAAACTACATTCTATTCAAAAGCAGATGTTGAATATGCCAGAAACCCAGGACTTAAAGATCAGAAGGATTATTATACAGTAGAACAAATCAAAGAAAAGTTCGGATTAAGCCGAGAAGAAGTTTACAGTCTGGCCCGATATAAAAATATACAGAAGAAACGTGATGGAAGGTTTACTCTGTTCTTGAAGGAAGATGTCATCCGGGCTATCCAACTCACTGATGATGAAGCCCTTCAACGTATTCTTGATAATGATATGGAAAAATGGCAAATTTTCCTACACCCAAGTCAACAGAAGTTGGTGAATGCTGATTATAAAGGAACTATAAAAGTTAGCGGTGGTGCAGGAACAGGAAAAACCGTTGCTGCATTGCATCGACTTAAATTTTTGAGTGCCAATCCTAATGCAAAAATCCTTTTTACTACTTATACAAGAACACTTAAAGAAAACCTTGAGGACCTGATAAAAAAGATGGACATCAATCAAAACAGATGTACATTGAGTAATATTGACCAGGTTTTAATTGAAATAGCCAAACAATACAAAATAAAGGACGGATATAAGGTCCTTGATTATTCCGGTAATGAGGAATCCATAAAATTATGGCGTGAGGTTCTTGAAACAGAAGTGACAGAATTTGATGAACAATTCTTGTATGATGAGTATATAGACGTTATTGTCTATTTTGGAAATACTGATGCTAAGTCGTATATGATGCAACAGCGTGTAGGACGTACTAAAGCATTAAGCCGTAAACAAAGAATTGAAATTTGGAAATTGGTTGAAAAGTATGTAGCACTCAAAAATGAAAGAAAAGTAGTTGACAGACTTGAGTTATTTAATGAAACTTCGAAGTATCTTAATGAGAATAATATTCGTCCTTATACGAATGTGATTGCAGATGAGTTCCAAGACTTCTCTAATCCGGAACTTAAATTCTTACGTTCACTGGTGGAAGAAGGGAAAAATGACCTTTTCCTTACAGGTGATCCCATGCAACGAATATACAGTGGACGAAAGATCAATTTCAGTGCAGCCGGTATTAACGTGAGAGGTGTCAGAAGCCGAAGACTGAAGATTAATTATAGAACTACAGAACCTATAAAACGTGTCGCTGTAGGAGTGATAAAAGGCCAAGTATATGATGATATGGATGGCGGAACAGAGTCAATAAAAGGATATGTCTCTCTCATCCATGGGGGGGGAAACACCATTATATAAAATTGTTAGCAATGCAAGCGATGAAGTTACGCAAATCGTAGAATGGGTGAACCAATGTACTGAGAGCGATATCCTTTTAAAAGACATATGTATCGCTTCCCCAAGCATGGGATTGATGAAAGACTTACAATCACACTTGCATGTTAATGGTATTGAATATAAGGTCTTAAAAGGGACATCGAAAGTTGGATCTAACAATGGCATCTCACTTTGTACATTCCATTCACTTAAAGGCCTTGAGTTTAAAGTTATTATCTTAATGGGAGTAAATGAACGGAATATTCCATCAAAGGCGACAGATAGCTATCCTTTTAATGGAATGGATGTACTTGAGAAAAAAGAGTTTCTTTCATCTAAACGTTCATTATTATATGTAGCAATAACGAGAGCAAGACAACTCGTTTATATGGTTGGTTATGGTGAACCATGCGGTTTGCTTGAAAATATAAATAAAACTATTTAAAAGCAACGATATGAGTATACTCGAAGATTTCAGACCACGTATTATAAATGTGACACGTAAGCCCTCAAAATGTCCTGTGTGTGGCAGTGAGATTATAGATATTATATATGGCACAGGAGAAATGACAGAAAGCGAATTCATGCTCAAATATCGTAAAAGCGCAATTATGGGCGGCGACAATATTCCTCGTCGCCCACCTATTTGGTGCTGTGCGTGCGGTTGTAAACGTTTCAGAAAAATAAATGAGGATGGAACAGATGCAATAATTAAAGTAAAGATGCTTAAAAACGTTCGTAAAGCACCTGCCTCTACAATTAACTGGAGTTCAAGAATGATTGAAAAAGCCTTAGAATATAAGAATATTTATACTATACATCACTACCATGCTGTAGTAATCACAGAACTTGGCGAACGTGAGACTCTTAACCTAACTGCTGTAAGTATTGATGATGCAAAAGAACTTGTAATGGATTTGGTGTTAAAGGGTTTGCTTGAACTTAATGGGCGTAGTTGTATGACTATAGAATTAACAAAAGTAATTGGATAATTTGCAAATGGAAAAGACAATCAACGGAGTGAATTGCTGTCTTACTCCCATGCAAAAGTTTATCATTTTAGAAATATCATACAGAAATGCATCTATAAAAAAATAATAATGAAATAAGACAACAATCTTTAACGTAAAAAATAAGTTTTCTTCAAGAATTCTTGATAATTTTATTCTAAATATTAATACTTTAAGCTTATGTGTCCCAAAGATATAGAATATAAAATAAATCTATTAACGAGTCCTATTAACGAGTGCGATAAAATGATAGTAGAAAATTCTATGCAATTTGAGCACAAGATTACATACATTGGGGCTGGTGCCATTGGAGTTATATTTTTATTTTCAAAAGACAATGGTGATTATCTATGCCTATTTTTCGTTGGCGTTTTATTACTATTATTTGCCTGTATAATGAATTTATATTCATACATATGGTATAATAAAAAACTAAGAAAAGATTCGGATTATTTTTATGATATTCGATGTGCTCTCAAGTATTATAAGGAAGATAAAACATCAAATATTTACTATAAAGCTAATAAAGAATTTATAGAAAAATCAAATGAAGAATTTCATAAAGATATTGTAGACAGAATTAATTTAAGATGTAAGAAAGCTGATAATTATAATAAATACAACCTGTTTATTCTATTTTTAGGTTTCATAGTCATTACAATATACGTAGCATTAAATCTTAAATAATATGAAAAGTAAATATTTATCCCCCCAAAAAAAATCTAATAGAAGCAGTAATGTTAGATATAAAAGTAACCGCACAAGCAAATTGTCACGAGAATATATTCAAATAGAAGAAGTCCCAAGGTTACCAAACTTACAACAACCATCGATATCAGGCAAAACAAAAAAACGTAGTAACTCCGTTACATGCATAAGTGGTGGTGGAGGTAAACCTATGGCGTCTCATATAGCTCTGAAAAAAAATTTAGTAGAACAATTTAAACAACAGAATACATCTCATATGACAGGTTCCATAGTTGTTCAAGTAAAATATCCGTCAACAATTAATGATGCCAAATACAAAGCAGCACAGAGACTTGTCATGTTAAAGGATATATGTTCTCGACAAGGGTATGACTTAACTGTCACAAATCAGACAATAACACCTTTAGTTAAAATCGCACGTGGGAATAAAAAATATCAAGTATTAAAAACAAATATTGAGATGAGAAAAATTTAATAATCGTATTTGTCGTTTTTTTGAAATAAAAAGGTATTTATGAGATTAATTACATAAATAATTTAAGAGGATGATAGGGTCAATATCCTTACCATCCTTTTTTGTCGTCAGGTGAAGATGGGGGCCTGTTGATATACCTGTATTACCAGACACTCCGATTATCTCACCAGCCTTAACATATTGTCCGATTGTAACCTTAGATGATGACAAATGACAATAGCTGACCGTGTAGGTGTCGGTTTGAATTGTGATGTATCTGCCAGAACGCTTATCATGAGCAACCTTCACTACTTTCCCTGGAAGCATGGAAAACACAGATTCGTAGCGTGCCAGAAGATCCACTCCATTATGCATGCAATATTTATGTGTAACAGGGTGCTGACGCATTCCAAACTCTGAGTTTATCTGAATATTCTTTAATGGGAAAGCCATATTTAAAAATTGAAGAATATCACCAGATGTTTGTGAAGAGAGTCCTACATTCTTCCGGCATGAATCCACCATATTTATATGTGATGAAGCATGCTTCAAAGAATCTTTTAACATCAAATTGCCCACAAGAGAAGAAGTATTTATCTCTTGTGGATTTTTTGTTATGTGGACTTGGTGATTATATAAACGCCCAACCGTATTAAACTGCGCTTTTATTGTGGTACCTGGCATAAACGAGAGAAGTACCATCATGAGTATGTTTCTAATTTCCATGAAACAAAATTACATATCTCTATTACCATGGGATAAAACTCACATACTCCAAGTAATTTTTCTAACTTTATTTAGGTTAATAGTATGATTTTCGGCGATAAATCATACTTCTTTCATAAGGAAACATAAAACTATTGGTATAATATGTCTATTCTTCCGTTTCTCCAATCACGCCTTTTATTTTTGTTTCCGAATTAGCTATTAATAAAGTACTTCATAAGAAAATGAGATACTGTTATGGCAGAAATAATAACGCATTAAAAAAGTAACAAATGATTTACAACTTTGATGAGAAAGAAATGCCCTACGGCACTCTCGAACGTTTTGGACTCACACAGGAGATGATTGAGGATCTGCCGACTGATGTTCTGCAGAATATTCTCAATGGCCGGCATTCTCCAGTCTTACCTGTACACATCATTGCAGATGATGGTGAAGAAGTAAAGGCACGAACCCGATTCTGCCTTGTGAGAACGCCAGAAGGCAATGTAGATGTTCTCTTCTTTCCGAAGCTTGACGAGTATGATTTCAAAGTCTTCAATGAGCAGCAGAAGCAAAGTCTTCTTGCAGGCAAACCCATCATCGGACATTTGGAAAGTAACGAAACAGGCAACGAACTCGGTAGTAAATGTTTCTTTCAGCTTGACCAGGAAAGCAAACAAATGCTGAGCGTACCAACCCCTGTCATAGGCAGGAACATTCAATATCTTACAGACCGTTATCATCTTACGGGTGCTGAGATGCAGAAACTGCAGAACGGAGAAATCCTTTCTATCATTGAAGACGATGATGAGATTTCCATCGGTATCGATTTGAATTCAAATACGGGTATCCGTCTCGCTGCAGGTAATGAACAAGTTTGGCGCAGAGAAGCCAAACGAGAATGGGACAAATACAACTTCGGTATTTTCGGTTGTTGGACCATGGACGAAAATGGTAATCTTGACTATATCCATGAGGAGGACTACTCTGAAGAAATCTGGAATGAGCAGAAGAAACAAGGTATGCACATGATGCAACGATAAACCAATGTAACAACCATCAATAACAAATCCAATATGGCAAATATCAAATACTATCCAGAAGACGAGCTTGTACAGAAAGTACAGAGTGGAGAATACGGTTGGCTCGATTACATCAATCACCACTCACCGGAATGGCAGGAAGAATACACCGAATTCTGTAATGAAAGGAACCTTGTAGTTAACGAAGAATCAGCCGAAGATTTTATCGAATGGAAAGGCGAGCTTGTTGAAACTGGCGAATAATCAACATTTAAAATCAATCACAATATGTCAATCAGATCAAATGCACTACCAGTAGGTAGAGATTTGTCACCTGAGCTGCAGGATATTCTCCGTCGCAACGGTATGCAAGCACATATCATCCGACAAGGAGAAAACTATCTTCTGGCTGTTCAAGGGCATGACTCACCTCTCCTAACCTATCATATCAGTGCCCGGCAGATGAGGGACTTGGCAGATTGGGGTACAAACTCGGCTAACAGGAAAGCTTATAACACCTTTGCTGATTTAGTGATGAAAGACTTCTATATGCCGAGAGACTTTGTCCATGCCCGTAATGCCAATGGTCGTGTGGCCATGGGACTTCACGGCTACCGGATTGGTGTTGGCGAATACGGCAGACTGCCGTGGGACAGACAGCGTGCCTTTATGATGATGGACCCGTTTCATGGACGATTCTTAGGATGGACACCGCGCAATCAGGAAGGCTTCCACATGCGCCGTGTCGGTGGTGCTATGTTCATGCAGGGAGCCCCTATGGTTCCGGAACGTCCTGATTGCAGAATCAAACCAGGTGAATTACTCAATGGAGGCTATGGTTTCTATTATAAAGGAGGACAGCAAAACATGGTACAGCAGCCTTCACAGGATGTACTCGCAGGATTGGAAGCAGTGATTCCACCTGTTGAAATACGTACCCGTCCCCAGGAAACGGCAAAACCATACAAGGAACTTATCACCTCAGACGTATACTTCAGCAACGAAAAGTGGCAGGAATGTCTCTCTTCTCATGGAGTCATTATTGATGCCAACAGCAAAACCCTGACCATTCAGTCGACTGCTACCCAACATGATCTTGTTTACGACCTGACGGATGAAGAAGTTACCCGGCTTACAGACAATTCCATCAAGAATGTGCCTGTACAGAACCGTCTGGACATCATCAACAACGTTATCATAAATGATTTCTCAGATAAATTGACGATGGACATGCTCAATTCCAAAGAGTAGATACCCCTAAAACTTACTCCCGAAGTAGAAGCGGAACTGAATGCCAGACAAGAAGTTGTGGCAGAACACGCGCTTCCTCTTACTCAGGGAAATGAATATATCATTGCAGAGCATGAAGACCGAAGCGTCGCTCATGTGGATGGCAACAGCCTTTATGATATAAACCAAGATAAAGGTTGGTTTAGGGAAGGAAGAAACGGACGTGAGGTACAGGTGGACGACATCAGAGTCGAGCCTGTACGCAACGAACAAGGTGAAATTCAGAAAGACGAGAAAGGCAATGCCATGTTCCGTATGACCGCTGTCATCAATGGTGAAAGCATCAGTCACGAGATAACCCAAAAGCAATATGACAAGTTCATGGCCGTAGATGACTATCATCGTATGAAACTCTTCTCTCACATCTTTGATGAAGTGGACATGAAGAATGCGCCGGGTCATGGGAAAAATATAGGTGCCATGATTGGAGGTGCTCTACTTGCCGGCCTTACCGTTATGCGAGAACTCGGAAGAGACCGTTATGCTCCGGCTGTGTTCGTTGAGCACCATCATGCACCTGGTCCGCACGTCTATTTCAAAGGAGGTGTGGATTCACCACAGGATCTTGCATCAAGAGCATTTGATGCCGGACTTAATGCAGCTGAACATGGAGTCGGCTTAGGACATGGGAGATAAAACTTAATAATCATCATAGAACACAATGAACGAAGAGCAGAAATTTGAAGACTATCGCAACCGTCTTAATATCAGAGACGTGTTGACGGATGCAGGTTATACGCTTCACAAGCGGGACGGCTTGCGCTATCCTGCCTATGTGCGTCTGGATAATGATGGACGCAGAATCAGGGGTGACAAATTCATTGTCATGCCCAATAAAAACTGTTGTTTCCAACCTCCAACGATAAAACTGTATTCTGTCACATCCTTCATTTGGGAACACCCGAATCTCTTTCCTGAATACAATCAAGGAATGAAAGAGTCTGCTCTTGTTCACAAAGTCTGTCAGCGGCTTTTGAACATGCCTGTGGAGCAACGTAACCAGAATGTGCTTGCTCCTACCCGTGATGCAAAGCCTTTCAATATCAAAGATTATAAGGTTGAGCGATTTCATCCTGATGAAGCTGACTCTCAGAAACCTTTTTACGCTTTCTTCAAGTCAAGAGAAATCGATTTTGCTACACGTTGTGCTTTTCACCGTAACTTCTTTCTTGCTTCCAAGGCCGCAGACAATGGAGCAAGTTATAAGAACCTCTCTTTTCCTATGTATATACCGGGGCATCCTGAGAAGTGTGTCGGTTTGGAAGAAAGAGGGTATCCACGTAAGGACGGCTCTGCACGAAAAGGTATGGCAGCCGGTACAAATGCAAGTGAAGGTCTGTGGATGGCAAGTCCGAAAGACACGGAACTGAAAGATGCAAAAGATGTATATGTGTTTGAGAGTGCATACGATGCCATGGCATTCTACCAGTTGAGAATGAAGAAAGACTCCGGACTGGACTACAATGCAAGACAGGACCTGAAGTCAGCTGTATTTGTCTCTACCGGAGGAAATCCCAGCTACGGACAGATACAGAGAGTGGTCAAAGCTGCTCCCGGTGCTACTTTCCATCTTGGCTTTGACAATGACCTGGCGGGAAAACAGTTCGTCTTCAATTTTGAATCTATCGTACAAAAGATGAATCCGTTGCATCCTGAATCAGTCTCATCGGACATGAAAGGCTTCATTGAAAGTTTCAAGGAAGGTATCACATCCACCAAAGAGCTGCTTGACATTGACGATGACAGATATGCGGAGCTGCCTGAAGTACTACAGAAGCTTTACCTCGCTTATGACACAGCAAGAAATGAGGCATGGGAATACCATTATTCTCCCTTTTTGTGTAAGGAAGACAAGCAGGAAGCGGCTGAAAGAATGAACAAAGCCTATCAGGAGTTTAAGCAGGTCCTGTTTCAAAAACTCCATGTACAAGACGGACAAGACCTGAATCCTATAGGAATAGTACGTGAACTGCCGTCTGAAGGTTATAAGGATTTTAATGATGAGCTGTTGGAGAAGAAGCAATACTCAATGACCGATGTCGTTGAGACAGTCTTTGACGAAAATGGTGTTTCTCTCACCGAAGAGATAGAAGAAGAAAATGAAGAAACCAAAAAGAGCGGACTAAAAAGATAAATGATATGACAGACTCAAACAGACGGTTCAGCATAATCACATTGCACCCTCACTGGGCGCAATACATTATCTCACAAGGCGTGGCATTTCTTATCAGTTGTACCCTGTTCTTGACAGCCGGTCACGAAAGCATCACCTATAAGATGCCCTTTGTGGTACTGGGGGCAATCATGACGTGCATCATGCTCTACGGTTGTCTTTATCTCCACAAACTGAGCTATATCATCACATCTGAACAACTGATTATCCAACATGGTGTACTCATCAGGAAGAGTGACTACATTGAACTCTACAGGGTGGTTGACTTCAGTGAAAACCGTGGTATCGTGGAACAGCTGTTCGGATTGAAGACTGTCTCGATTTTCAGCGGAAACCGTTCCAATCCCAAACTGGACATATTTGGAATCAAGGAGCGCATTGATGTTGTAGGAATTATCCGTGAACGGGTTGAGTATAACAAACAAAGGAAAGGTATCTATGAAATCACGAACAGATAATATATCGTCAGAAGCCAAGACTTCCAAAGGATTTGCTAACGACAGCAGATGGATGATTATATCGGCCATTGCTTTGGCCTTGTTCTTATTCTGTCTTGAAGGTCGTGCCCAATTGGTATCCAGCAATCCTATGGAATATGTGGCATTAGCAGAAGGTAATGAGCTTATCAACGGTCAGATTAAGAATCAGATTGAAGATCAGCAGAAGACGGCACTACTACAAAATACCATTGCAGCAGAGTTCACTCAGATAAGGCAATGGGAAAGAAAGTACAACAGCTACCTGAAAACCGTGTCTGGCTATGCTTCCACCCTCAAAGCCTGTAGTCATCTCTATGATGACGGTGTAAGGATATTCATCAGTCTTTGTGATTTGAAGAAAGCCATATCACAGAATCCACAAGGGATAATGGCCACAATGAGTATGAATAACCTTTATATCGAAACAGCGACCGAACTGATCACTGTATACAGCATACTGAAAGATGCTGTAGCCAAAGGTGGAGCAAGCAATATGCTTACGGGTGCGGAACGCAGTAAGATTCTTTGGGAGTTGAATGACCGTCTGGCACAATTCAACAAACGGCTTTCACAACTTTCCATCAGCATCCGTTATTACACAATGGCCAATGTATGGAACAATGCCACAGCAGGAATGTTGGACAGGAACACCGCTGAAATTGCCGGTCAAGCTTTGAACAGGTGGCATAGATGCGCACGAATAGTAACACCATAAAAGATTATCAGGATAACACAATGAAACGCTTATTGCTGTTTTTTGCCATGCTTATTTCTCTCACCCTCCCTTTTGAAGGACTGGGTGGGAGTTTTCTCCGGGCTCAGGGCAACGACCCTGTTTTGGCCGGAATGATTCTGGCATACACAAATAAGGCAGAAAAAGAACTGAAACAGCAGGAACAAATGATGCTTCTGGAATCTACAGGTCATCTGTGGATAAAGGAAGAGGTACAAGGAGTAACTGACCTGCAAAAGGAGTTCAACACTTATTTGGACAACTTTCATAGCATCATCAGTTATGCGGCACAAATATATGGATTCTATCATGAAATAGACCGACTTGTGAAACACCTGGGAATTTTTAATGACCAGCTCCAGCACCAGACTGGAAATGTCCTGGCAGTAGCATTGTCTTCGAACAGGAATAAAATCTATAGAGAACTTATCATGAATAGTGTTGATATAGTCAATGATATCCGGCAATTATGCCTCTCCGACACCAAGATGACAGAGAAAGAACGACTGGAAATTCTCTTTTCCATCCGTCCGAAACTTAAACTCATGAATCAAAAGCTCAAAAGGCTTACGAGAGCTGTTAAATATACTTCACTCTCTGACATATGGGCGGAGATAGACTACAATGGCAGAAGTGAGGTGGACAAGCCCAATATTGTACAGAAATGCAAGGAAAGATGGAAGAGGAACGCAAAGCCAAAGTAAGTATTCAGGTATAAAGATAATTCAGGATAACAATTTAACAATCAAACTTTAAGTATGGGTTGGGGAGCATTATTGAAAGCAGCAGTCAACTTAGGAGGAAGAGCTATAAAAGCTGTAGCTAAATCGGCAGGGGGGGCAGTAGTACATCCACAGCAAACGCTAAAAGGATTAGGAAGTGCCACCAAGTCTGCGGCCATAGGTGGAAGCCTGGGCTACATCGGTTGGGAAAAACTGACTACAGACAAAAGCGTAGTGGGTATTGTCAGCGATGCTGTCATTGGCGAAGAAACAACACAAAAGGTTGGAGATACAGTTTCGAATATAGGTGAAGGTATGAAAGAGGTGAAAGACTCTGTAACTGGTCTCACTGAAAATTTCAATGATGCCATCACCAGTGCAGACAGCAAATGGAGCGGTATGAGCAAGTTCCTACAAGGTATTTTCTCCGGGAACGGTGGAAACATGATGGGGAACTTTTTCAGCAATGTAGGCAAAGGGAATGTCTCCGGTCTGAGTCTCATCGGACTTGTAGTGGCTGCACTACTTGTTTTCGGAAGATTCGGATGGATGGGCAAGATAGCTGGAGCTGTGCTTGCCATGATGATAGGAAACAATGTAAATATGAACAAGGCACTCGCCAGTGAGAAGAAACGACCTGCTGCACAAAGTCAAGACGAAAGTCAACAGTCGGAGGTTACTCAAGGCACTGGTGGCGGCAGACGAAGATAATAGTAAAATTTATAAACAGATATAATATGCAATATACACAGGAAATGATTCTTCGTTCGGACAGTGGATACTGTATGCCCTACGAAGAAAAAGGCCGTGACGTACAGATGAGTCTTGGCTACGGTAAACAGAAACATCCGCATACAGGGGAACCTTTTTTTCATCATGGTGTGGATTTCAAAGCCAACCATTATCTTCTTTCAGCAGTTGCAACAGGGAAGATCACAGGACTTGGGAATGATGCCGTACATGGTATCTATCAGGTGACACGCTATGGAGACTACGAGGTAAAATACGCACACCTCTCGAACGTTTTGGCCAACTACGGAAGTGAGGTCAAAGCCGGTCAGGTTATTGCCGTAAGTGGGGAAATACTCCACATGGAGGTCAAGTATAAAGGAGAAGAGCTCAATCCTCTGGAGTTTCTGACCATGATATACAGTAATTTGAAAGTCATGGAACAAAATGGACAACCTGGTGCGGTACCACAATTTGTGACACTGGATATGGATGTCAGAACCATGTATGACAAGGACAGCAAGGAGATAGAGAATCTGATGATGCGTTTTTTTCCGGACTACATGAAAGACATCAGTCTTGGAGCCTACACGTTGCCGGAACATACACAGTTCACTTTGAGAAATATTCTCTCACTGTCGGCTACAAAAAATTACTTCTATGAAACCATCCCCAGTATGGCCAATCCATTAGGTATGGGCGCACGAAGTATACCGATTGCAGAACGGGTACAGAATCTGCTTATCGGTGATTTCCTGAACTATCTTGCCCTGCGTCATCAGATATTTCTTTCCAGTTTAAGTGACTACGAAAAAAAAAAGCACAAGAACTGGCCATAGCAACCAGTGGACTTATTGATCCGTTGGCAGAGCTCGATATTGATGTTCAAAGCTTCGATATTCCCCGTATGGTAAGCGTGTATCCTGATAAGTCAGGTATCAGATGGTGGACTAAAGCATGGTTCAATGGTAGTGAGAAAGGAGAAGCTGCGATAGAGATTGAACGTGAACTGGCAATCAAATTTATCAACGAAAACATTGAGAAGGATGAATGGCTGGAAGAATATTTCCCGAAACAGATGGAAGTATATCACAATGCCATAGAACAGACACGCGAGCAATTACTCAACCAGATAAATCTATAAAGGGCATATAAATTATCAATCATATAAAACAGCAACTCATGGCAGAGTCAGAACAAGATAGAATATTCAGGACAAAGGTCATTCCAATCATGAAGAAGGTCCGGAATGAACTGCAAGATAAGATGGCAGCAGAGCTTAAAGAGCACACCTCATCATTTGCAGGATTGATGGCCAGTGCCATTGGTCCTGATGGTGGAATGTCTGCCAGACAGACACAGATGCAGTCTTTGCGTTACACAGGTGAATGGAACTCGAAAACGGCTGAAGATTATATTGAAATGGTCAAGAAAGAACTTCAACGCCAGCACATCACCGTTGATTCCTCCATGGAGAAAAAGATGATAGACAAGATGATTCAGGATAAGATTCCACGCTCATCCATTGAATATATCTTAAAGAAGGCAGCAACTCACACCATCTTTTATCTCCCCCAGGAAGTTGCAAAATCACCATTAGAACATCATATGGATACAGAAGCCGAAAAGAGATACAACCCATCTGCGTGGGAAAAGAACACAGGTATAATTCTCGGATCCGTAACCGATCTCGCATGTATGGGTGGAGCCGGTGGCGGTTGGAAAACAGCGGCCACATGGGTCGGCGGTGACCTCCTGTTATCTAAATTCTCTGACAAACAGGAAGACCGTTCAGACATACCTTCAATAGTGCGCCCCGGATGCGAGGAACAGTATAGACAAGACCAGGAGAAAATGAAAAAGCAGTCAGAAGAAAAGCCACAGACTAAGACTTCATCAGCAGAGACTGCACCGGAACAAGAAGAAGCGGTCGAAGAGGAACAGGCAACGCAAGAACAGATTTCCCCGAAGCCGGAACAGACCAATATGGACGGATGGCAAGGATTGCTGACCTCTTTCGGACTCAATGGTATCAGCGACATCGGACACAATATCGGATATGTACTGGCTATGCTGCCTGACATACTTGTAGGACTCTTCACGGGAAAAACAAAGTCAATCAATCTGAAGGACAATATGATGCCTATTGCCAGTATCGTTACAGGCATGTTCGTCAAGAATCCAATCCTAAAAATGATACTTATCGGTATGGGAGGACTCAATCTGCTGAACAAGGCCGGGCATGAGACTTTGGATGATTTCAAAGCACATCAGCACCCTGAAGCAGAAAACAGCCCAGTGAATTATCGGGTTTACCCTGATGAACTGCTCAATCCACGGATTGTCAATCCTCAGATTAGGTCCAACTGTCTGATTGCTACAATAGACAAGGTTCCTTGCAGCATCACTTTGCCGGATAAAGTTGTGGATGCTTATCAGCAGGGAGCTTTACCTCTCAACACACTTGCAAATGCAATACTGGCCAAGAATGACCAGATGCGTCAGATTGCTTCTGAAAACTATGAAGCAAGCGAACGGCAAACAATAGCAAGACCACTTGCACAAAGATAAAAGGATAACAATATAATAATCAGACTTATGGAAGAGAAGAACCAACAAGAGAAAATGGCAATAGTACGTCAGGTTGAGCTGTTTGAGAATGCTTTCAATAAAGCCAAAGAAAATGGTGGAATGTGGCTTGACAACGATGGTCGCAAAGCACCGAAACTATATCTGAAGCCTTTGCAGATTTCTGCTTTCAATGCCATCATATTGGGAATGCACAGCGACCAGAATGGATACAAAACAAATCAATATACGCTTTTTTCTGAAGCAAAGAAACGCGGTGAATCTGTCCAGACCAAAGAAAAGGGAGTACCTTTTCTCTGGTATAATTGGAATGAGTATGTAAACAAACATAATCCTGAAGAGAAAATCAGCCGCTCAGACTATCAAGCAATGCCCTCTGATAAGCAGGAGGATTACAAAGGAATCAGGAACCGTGAAGTCCGTTCACTTTTCAATATCGAGCAGACCACACTCCCTATGGTTGATAAAACTACATTTGATACGGTAGTAAAAGAGACCGGTCCTCTGAAAGACCGTACAGATATAGAGTCAGCTTCGAATGAAATCCGTCAGGGTGTCGAAAATCTTCTGGAACAGTCACGAAAAAATCTGGTTGATATACGCACTGATACTACAGGTGTATCGCATTACGACAGTAAGAAGGATATTGTCTTCCTGCCACCTGCTTCATCCTATGAACATTATGAAGACTATGCCCGTGAAGCTGTATCCATGCTTATGTCCGCAACAGGACATCAACAGAGACTCGCCCGTGAAGGAATGGTAGTCAAGAACGGAAAGGTTTCAGAGGATGCCATGAAACAGGAAAGGCTGGTTGTGGAAGTAGCTTCAGCTGTTAAGCTGCAGGAGTTGGGTATCTCAACTAAACTCTCTCCGGACAGCATGAAGATGACCGATTACTGGCTCAGAGAACTTAAAGAAGACCCGCATCTGCCGGATATACTGGAAAGGGATGTAAACAACGCTATAGATATGATTCACAAGGCTGAACGTGGTGAGAAAGTAGAGCTCAACAACAGAGTCCTACAGAATCAGATAGCAGATATTAAGCACATTCTTCCCAAACACTATTATGTAGCCGATGAAATCAAGACATTGCCCAACATAGATACAAAAGAGTTCGTGGTTATAAAAGAACCTGAACAGAAAATGGCTGATGTGGTTCTCCCATCTGGAGCTTCATTAGGAGTCGAGAATGAGATTCCTGGAATGAACAAAGGCCGTATCGAACATGCACTTCAAAAAGAGGGATATGAAACGGTTACATTCTACAATATAGATGGTTCTATGGGGTATCGTCCCGATGACAGCTTTTTTGACGGTAAGGAGGTGTCCGTGAACCGCATGAACAAGTGGAATCTGGAGACCCTTACACTACTTGATGTGTCTGATGCCGTCAGACGTTCCGGTGCCATAGACTTTGAAAAGATACTCATGTTGCGTAATGACGAAGGGAAATGGGCACTCTATCTGAAGCCCGAAAATGAAAAGAGCTTCAGCGTTTACCCCGAGAAGGCAGATCTGAACCTTTTCTTTACCACAATAAAGCAAGGTGACGAAGAAACTTCAGAAAAAGTACGTCAGGATTTGGCCCAGAAATACTATATGGTCGCCCAGAACAGTCCGGACATTAAGGTTGACCTCTTCAAAAGTGATGCAACAGCAGAAGAACTCGCAAGGATAGACCGTGTGAATATATTCAAGACCAAAGGTACTGAGAGTACTCCCAGTGTGATATTATGTATGCCCACAGTCAACGGTGAAAAATTGAAGGCTCGTGAAATTAGTCCACAACAATGGCAACGTATGTGGCTGGCAGAAGATATGCAAGATTACAAGAAACATCTTGCAGCAAGTCTTTTTGCCGATGTGCTCCGTAAGGACCGTACAGATGCTGTTGCAGTAGGTACGAATAAATCAGAACAGGAGACTCAGTCAAAAAATCCAAATCAGCAAACGGAAGTATATGAGGAACAGACCGAAGAAAAGAGCAGACAGAGTGAATCTCATGGGCCATCCGAATCTAAGGGCAATAAGAGCAAGGATGAAAGTCCTAAGACAGAAACAAAGGTAACCACCGAACTCTCTCCGATGCTGAAGCAATTCTATGAATTAAAATCGAAGCATCCTGATGCAATTTTGCTCTTCAGATGTGGAGACTTCTATGAAACTTACAGCAACGATGCAGAGAAAGCAGCCCAAATACTTGGAATCACGCTCAGCAAAAGCAATCACACAAAAGATGCTGAAGGAAAACCTCTTATGATAGCAGGGTTTCCTCACCATGCGCTCGATGTTTACCTTCCTAAACTGATCCGTGCCGGTGAGCGAATTGCCATCTGTGACCAATTGGAAACTCCCAGGCAAGAAAAAGACGTTACTGAAAAACAGAAAAATGAACCCGACAATCAGGAAGAGAGCAAGGTTTCAAGAATGCACAGATAACATGTAACCGCAATGTCAAAGAATCAAGAATATATCCAACAATATGCAGAGTATGCCATGGAGCAGATGCGCAGATATGGCATACCTGCATCTGTCACACTTGCACAGGGTATCTGTGAAAGTGCCAGTGGCCAGAGTGAACTGTCCCGTAAGGGAAACAACCATTTTGGGATCAAAGCTACCTCCAGCTGGATTGAGAATGGAGGCAAATATCTTGTATATACCGATGACCGTCCAAACGAAAAGTTTTGCCAGTATGCGAATGTGGGAGATTCCTATGAGCATCATTCTCAGTTCCTGAAAAGGAACGGAAGATACGCCGAGCTGTTCCAACTCTCTCCTGATGACTACAAAGGATGGACAAACGGATTACAGGATGTGAGATATGCGTCAAGCAAACAATACGCAGCAACCCTTCAGAATATTATCGAGAAGAACGGATTGCAAAAATATGACCAGATGGTAATGCAGGAGATGAAGGCAGAGGGTAAATCCTTTGGAACTGCTGACAATCCGCGTCAAGCCACATCAAATGATGTTTCCGTACAGGATACTGAAGAAAAGAAATATTCCTTCCCTCTAAAGAGAGAGGAGTTTATGCTGGTTACTTCTCCCTTTGGTACAAGAAAAGACCCTTTAGACACAAGTAAATATCAGGTGCATAAAGGAATTGACATCCAGACAAATCATGAGGCCGTCCTTGCTACTGAAGATGGGGGAAAAGTTGTCAATGTGAACAGTAATGCCAATACAAACGGAGGACGGTCTGTGACTGTCGAGTACAACAGGAACGATGGCAGTAAATATCAATGTATCTACATGCATCTGGAAAGTATATCCGTCAAGGTCGGTGATGAAGTGGCTGCCGGACAGAAGCTTGGCATTTCAGGAAACACCGGGTATCGGACTACTGGCGAACATCTTCATTTTGGAGTAAAATCCATATCCACAGATGGAACAAAAAGAGATATTGACCCGGCTGCATATCTTGCTGAGATTGCACAAAAAGGGAACATCTCACTACAGGTTCTCAGCAACGGAAAAGATCTGACTGCGCAATACAAGAGTGCAAGTCAATCCGATGCCAATGTGCAGCCAGATACAGCCATGAGTCCGGATGAGTGGATGAAGAAAATTCTGTCCTCTGAAGACAGTGGGGTGAATATGCCTATAGCTGATCCTGTAATAGAGATGGCCATGACTATGTTCACCTCACTCATGGCTCTTGCCCTCCAGATAGATAATTCAAGTGAGGAGGAAAAGATGCAGAAGGCTACTGCTGCAGCTGTCAGTAAAAGCATAGACCTTACTCCTATCCTCCCTTCCTATAAGACCTGCACCATAAGTCTGCAGGATGGTAAACCCAATCTGTACGCAGACAATGGAGTTGTACAGCTCAACAGAGAACTGAGTAATGCAGAAATAACCAAGATCCAACAGACACTTGGCAGTACCATGATGAACGATGACGAGAAACGACGAAGCATCGCCTCTGTTATCAACTCTGCCGTGGTCACGCTGCAGATGTCACAAAACTATCAGAATAATCTGGAGAACCAACAAGGCAAACAGGAGTCTGTACAATTGAAATAATTTGCTTTTTAAGTATAACCATCAATTCGTTTTATTATGATTAAATGTAATGTAACCGTGTGTGGCACCGTTTCCCGCCAGACACAAATGCGTGCTAACAAAGAAGGTACGCAGTTCGCATCATTCGGTATCAATATCGTTATTCCGGCAAAATCAGGAATTAATAAGACAGTTGAAATCAGTGTGGCCAAGACCTGTACAACCTGTCTGAGTTACCACCAATTCAAGTTGGGACTCGCATTGAAGTAGCCGGTATTCTAATGTTTCACAAAAAGGGAGAAGCATTATACCTTAACCTGTCTGCAACTGGCATTAACACATTCAATGCAAGCAATAACGACGGCATTAACGGTACAATGGAGTTCAGAGGTACTTTAGGCAAACAAATTGAGGACAAGACAACTAAAAGTGGTAAGTCCTTTACGGTGTTTTCCGCTTATAGTAGCGAAAAGGATGGAGATAATTACACCTATACTTGGGTACGCTTTATGCAATTCGACAAAAGAAAAGAAGCATGGATGCAACCCAAAGCCGGAATCAATGCTAAGGGGGAATTGGAATTAGGTGTGTACAATAACAGACTTGACCTTACATGCCGCATAAGCGAATGCTCTCTTTGGGAGAAAAGCTCTAACTCTTACCAACACTAATGACTATGACAGGTAAAAAGATTTATAATTCAGATGGCCGTAGCAGTGAAGATAAGGCCTTGGATAAATTCGCAGAGATGATGATTGAGAAAATCAAGACTTTGCAGAATGACTGGAAGAAGCCTTGGTTTACAGATAAATCCATCTCCTGGCCGAGAAATCTTTCTGGCCGCGAATACAATGGAATGAATGCACTCTTACTCATGATGCACTGTGAGAAACAGGGATATAAACTGCCTGTATTCTGTACTTTTGACCGTGTGGCCGGTCTGAACTACACCAAAGACAAACAGGGAGTACGTCAGCCGATAAAAGATAATAATGGTCAGGAACTACCAAAGGTCTCCATCCTGAAAGGAGAAAAGAGTTTCCCGGTGTTCATCACGACATTCACTGTTGTCGATAAAGAGACAAAAGAGAAAATTAAATACGATGAGTATAAACAGCTAAGTGAGGAGGAAAAGAAAGGCTACAACGTCTATCCGAAGCTTCAGGTATATAACGTGTTCAATGTGGCCCAGACCAATCTTCAGGAAGCTCGTCCTGATTTATATAAGAAACTTGCTGATGCAGGAAAACAGATAAGTCCACAATCTGAAGGTAAAGAATTTTCCTTTGCTCCTATCGACCGGATAATAAAGGATAACGGATGGATCTGCCCCATCAAGCCGACTTACGGAGACAGTGCCTACTACAGCATTTCAAAGAATGAGATTGTCGTTCCTGAGAAAAAGCAGTTCAAGGATGGTGAATCATTCTATACCAACCTGGGTCATGAAATGGCCCATTCCACAGGAGCAGAAAATCAGTTGGGAAGACTACAGCCGACATCCTTTGGTAGTAAGGAGTATGCCCGGGAAGAGCTTGTGGCCGAGCTAAGTGCAGCCCTCGTTGCACAACGCTATGGTATGACCAAGCATCTGAAAGAAGACAGTGCCAGTTACCTCAAAAGCTGGCTTGACAGCTTGAATGAATCTCCGGAATTCATCAAAACTACACTGACAGATGTGAAAAAAGCATCAAGTATGATTACAAAATGTATTGATGACATGCAACAGAAAATTGACCAGGAACAAAACATAGAAGCTGGCCAAAGCAAAAGTCAAGAACCAGTGTACTATGCTTCTGTAGCCTACCTTCAAATGGGTGAAGACACAAACAGACTTGACAAGTTACAAGAAAAGGGCGATTATGAGGCACTATTGAAGGAAGCCATTGAGTACGATGCCGGTGATGCCATAGACCTGTCCAACACTTACCTGTCTCCTACAAAATACCGTGGAGATGACCTGTTGGTGGAGAACGAACACTATGCCGTGGTATATAACCCGTCTGTTGGAGGAACCTATGATGTGATGCATAAAGTCACTGCTGAAGAAGTCAGACAGAACATCACCCGTTACGGATTGCCTGATAACGCCACTGCTGATGTCAAGTCCATTACTGGAAAACAGGAACAGAAAATGGAAACTGTCGCACAAGAAGAGACGCACTTTCATCGAGGAAGATGAATATTCTCTTATCTTTCCCTCTCGTATTTTCAAAAAATCCACTTGTATTAGGCTTCGTTATTCGAAGTTCTAAGACAAGTGGATAAATTTGTATATAGGTGATTTCACCAGCACGTATTCTCTATGGAAACAGGTAGTTCTTTTACTAAATATCACCTTATTTGGTAAGAGTTTTTACTTATCCATAATTTCTACAATCGGAACAGTTTTCTCCATTTCACTACGCGAGATGTATTTGTAAGTACCTACTTGCATTACACGTTTGTCTGATGGAACATCTATTTTTTGATTATCATAATATGAAATTTCTTTATCAGCAAGGAATAAAACAATCATTCCTATATTAGAAATATCTTCTACCGTTGCCAATGCACTCCCATCTGGAAGTACTTGCATAATCTCAAAGGAATGGACATTAATTTCTTGCTGTGGCTTTTCAAACATCACGATATTATTGTCAGATGATGTTCCGTTTGTATTTCCTAATGCTACAAAGAAAAAGAATGCAAAAGTAAGAATGATACCCGTTATGATACCACCTAAATAGATTAAAATTGATTTTTTACGTGAGTTCATAAATATTTTAGATTTTAGTTGTTTTGGTTCTTTTTAATTTACCGGAAAATAGGAACAATAAAAGGATTTTCTTTTGGTCATTCATATCAAGATAAGCAAAACGTCGTTGTATTTCGGATACGTGCATCAACTAATTTGCCTTTCTCACGTTTGACAAACCATTTAATGAGTTTAGCTATAGGACGATTGTGCATACAATTACAGCTTACTATTTAACGAATGAAATGCAAAGCAACAATAATAATGATACCAGCAATAATAATCCAACGATTGATGTTAATTGCTTTCGTCGTAGCTTCAGAAGAAGTCGCTAATTCATTTTGCAAATTCTTAGTCTCGTTAATTATATTATCAGTTGAACTTTTAATGGTATTGCATGAAGTCTGTATACAATTAATTATATTGGTAATTGCATCAACTTTTGTTTCAATAGATTTTATCTTTGGAGAAATATCATCTATTAACTTTTTCAACTCCTGATTCCATTGATTCAACTTCGTAGTAATGCTATCAGCCTGTTCCTTAATATTTGAAGGAAGGTTATCAACATTTTGACTGATTGATGCAATGGCATTATCTTGCCCCTTTTGAGATTCTTTCAAATCTTTGGAAATGTCAGAAAGAAACTTTTTAATGGTTTGAATCTCTTTTGTGGTTGATTTTATCTCTTCACGAAGAGCGCTAAGTTCTTCGACCCTTTCAGATAGCAAGTTATTCTGCTCGGTAAATTCTTGCAAAGAAGCATCGACTGAAGATGTGAAACTAGACGTAATATTCTCGCAAGCAGAGGTCATTTTACCCACTGACTTCTGCACTTCTTCTGAAATTCCAACCTGTGCTCCTTCTAATTGTTTCTCCCACTCTTTGATTTCTTTAACAAGAGAATTGATTGAAGCGACATAACCAGCAACGGCATTTTGCAGTCCTTCACTTGCTTGAACAGTATTTTCAACTTGTTTTCTTGCTGAATCAAGTTGCTTTAGGTTCTGTTCTAACCTTTCCAAAGTAGCGTTAATATCGTATGTCATTTTGATATAATTATTTTAGATATTTCTTTGTTATTTCATTTAACTTATCCTCATGGACAAACAGTGTTATCGTTTTCTTACCATCGTCAACCAAGTTCTGCTTGATAAACTTATCATCTTTACGAACTTTGGCTTTTAGATAAGATGTAAAAGTGTCAATGTCACTCCAAACCTGCTTATTATCCCTATTATACAAAGTCATAAAGCCTTCGATATAATTGTTGTAAGCATTATTTTTCAGTGTCTGGTTATTCCCTGCGCCTAAGAAAGTAATGCAATAAGCAAGCAAAAGCTGCAAAGCAGCATTATCAGGATGTGCTCTCAAACAAAGTAAGGTCGCGCCATACAGATGTTTGACATTATCCACTTCACTGCCAGAGTTATCATTAACAGGGTCAATTATTTCAATATACTTCTTAACGACATCAAATCCATCTTTTCCCTCTATATCTGTATCATACTTCAGGGAATAAGGCTTTCCATTAACTTCATAGCCGGTTCGCGCATACTTAGAGTTGAAGTACAGATGAATAAACTCCTTCAGCCATTCATCGTTACCATTTGCTTGACGTTCTATGATACTGTGCTCACATGCTATACACATGTCCTCGATGGCACGATAACGCTTCTTTTCAAGATTTTCATACACAAAGGCTGTTAAATAGCCCAGGCAACGGTCTAAATAATTACGCCCTGGCTGTTTGTCTATTTCATCCACCTTCTTCTGAGCTTGCTCCAAAGAATAATACTTGCGGAAGAAATCCAACATATACTGTTTGAACTCTTCATCAGTTCGTTTGTGGATTTTAAGTTCGTATGTTTGTGACAGATAATCAATAGTCACATCATCTACAAGCCCAATGCAGCACATTCTGTATATTGCTTTATCTGTATCATCTTTATCTCTTTTCTTACAAAAAGCCATTCGTAGCCTTTTATAGATGCTTTTATTTGCATGATAGCGAAGCCATCTGGTGTCACCTGAGCATTTGGCTATCTTAGCTATCAACTCATTGAAATCACCAATCTTTTTCAAATCCAACTTTCCGTATCTGTCCTCATTGATATTTTGCCATCCCTGTTCCTCAGATATAGCAAGAATTTCTTTTTTGATTGAAGCTTCAAAACCTTCAGGATCTTGTTGAACATTGTTCTCCCAAGAAACAACAACACTTGCATTGCCGTCTTCGTCAGCATGTGCCATTGCCTGATATATACCTTCTGTAATATTGTCTTCTCCCTCCAAAGGGCGCATAAGTGCCATAGAAGAATAATCTTCATATGATTGGAGTATCTGAATCAAACAATTAGATATATACGAGCATAATGGATATTCAAATTCTATATAATTATAAGTTGGACGTAGGCTGTCTAGGAAGATATAACCATATTGTCTGTTATTATCTTCTTCCGAAATGATTTTAACTGCATTTTTTCTTGTATCTATCTTTAAGCACACATCCTCGTTTCCTGCTTCGTCTCTCAACTTTGCCTGAATCTCTGTTAGAAGCGTAGGCTTAGCATTAATAATTCTATCAGTTAGTTCAACAAGAATCACCTTCTCCTTGAATAGACCACGGAACGAATTATTATGGAACCACAAGTTAATGTCCTTGTCTATGTTCTCCAGGAATCCCTGCTTTCTGATAATATCAAAAATCTTGTCAGTCTGTTCTTTGGTACAATTATTATATTTGCACAATGCAGGAATATCATCTGCAAGAACAAATCTATTTATATATCGTTCAAGCCATGTTGGGTCTTCATCCCCCATCAAATACCGAATATCATTTATTTTATCTATAGTAAATTCAATGAATTCTGTTGGATCATATAAAACATAAGATATGGCATGCTTCTTATCACGACCACCACGACCAGCCTCTTGGACATAACTTTCAATGGATGAAGGGTGATTGATATGAATTGTATATCTGATATTTGGCTTATCTATACCCATTCCGAACGCTTTAGTGGCCACCATCAGATTTTGGTCATTTTCATTAAATGACTTCATATCACCAGAAGGCTTGTCGCCGCCAACAAACGTACCCATCGACAATTCCTGCTCATGCTCTCGCAATTCAGTAGAGATACCAGTCCTGGTACCCCAGACGTTATCTTCTACACCGAAAGTTCCATGTGCATGTGGACAGAATACGATTCCTGCATTTTTATAGTGTTGTTCACCATCTGCCGAATAGAAATCATCTGCCGAAAAGTCCTCTATATGAGCAACTCTTGTTTTCTCGGTCTCATGCTGATTGACTTGCAGTATATCTGAAGGTATTTCATGCAGTAGCTCATACATCTTATTCTTCTTTGCTGTTGCTACAACATCTTTAAGTTCCCAATCTGATTTTGCGTTAAGTAAGAATTGCTCATTAGGTTCTCTCAATACATCAAAATTAGAAAAGACCTCAATAATACGATATGTTAGTTCAGGACGTGAATCAGACTCAGGACGCACAATTGTTTCACTGTCAATAGTAAGGTTTCCACCAAGAGTCAATTCACGCTCAACATCTGCAAGAACATCAAACGATGCTGTAGCCGTCAAACCTATAATAGACAATGGACGACCTGATTTCGTATTCATGAAATTTATCATATTTCGTCCAAGGTGGAGATAAGAAGTACGGAAATCATGTCCCCATTCAGATACGCAATGAACCTCATCAATAATGCCATAAGAGAAATACACATGATTCTTCTCTGTCATTGTAAGCAAACTTGAACGGAAGTTCTCCATCATAAATCTTTCCGGAGAAAGAAACATGAACAAGACAGAGCCATTTTGAAGTAGATTCAGTTTTTTAGCCTTCTCTTTGGCATTCATTCCACTATTAACACATTCACAAGCATCAATTCGTGCTTCGCGCAACCCTCGAACCTGGTCAACCATAAGTGAAACGAGAGGGTCAACAATTATAGAAACACCAGGTTGTAAAATGCAAGATAACTGATATGTCAAAGACTTACCGCCACCAGTAGGAAGTAATCCAATTGTAGTCTTATCAGCTAAAGTGTGGCTAAGAATAGGCAACTGCCCAGGACGGAAAGATGACTTGCGGAAAATATCACGCAGGAAATATGTAAGGACATCTTCCCTTTCCTTTATATTTACATAAGACCCGGTGCCATCCTTTGTAACCAATGGAGGATATTGAATATTGTCTGCAGCGCAGATTGTTCGCTCACGCTTCTTGTAATGAGAAGAACGGATAAGATAGACAGTATCAGCATCGACATTCAAAGGAAGGGCATCAATGTTGTCTCTAAGCAACATTGATATATCGAAGCATAGGTCAAAATGTCCTTCTGGCATTTGAGTAGCGACACGGTTTCCCAAATGCAGTGGAGATTTTTTGAATTCTTCTGTTGATATGATCTGAAGCTTTATCTCCGGCAGTCTATCTGATGAAGCTGCCAATTCACAGATATACCTATATTTTTCAGAAAGGTCCTTAATAGCCAATGCAGAACATGGAATGTCACGTTCTACAATGGCAATATTCCATACATCGCTATCAAGACTAAGAGCACCAGACATCATTGCCTCCACCAACATTCGCTCTACTCGTGCAATTGCCATTGGTGCAAGAACTATTTGCAAGGTGTCCAACCAATTTCCAGACAGAGCCTTTTTGTAATTAGCCTTTATAATCTGTAAGTAGTCAACTGAAGCAGCGTCACTTTCCCAATTTTGCATGAACGCCATATTATTCAGTTGTTCAATCCGATATGTATCCCAGCCTCCATTGAGAGCCATTCGGTCACGTCGTTCATCGTTAATTCTACTGAAAATATTAGAATGATAACGCAGACCGTCCATCTCTAGAATGAAGCCGGTTCTTGCATCACCATAAGGAATTTCCAACGCAAAATCTACTCGTTGATCTTTGCTGAATCTTCTATCAGGAATATCTACAATTGATGAAAGATTACGTTGTGGTTCAAAAACTTGAATCAGATATTCACTTTGAGAACCGTTCAAGTATTTTTCGATAAAATCTTTCTCAAAGGAACTGCCAAGCATATCTCCATTATAGAAATCTACATTAAAACGAGGATCTATAATATGCAGGGCTTCATAAATGTCCTGTACCGAAACATTATGATTGGATTTATAATCAAGTATCGCTCCTTCTTTTGGCTTGGTTGAAATATGAAATAACTCAGCAAAAGTATTCTCTAATAGCAATGGAGCCTTTGTTGGCAAACCTCTTGATATAATATTTGCCAAGACTGCAAGTTTGGAGTCTGTATTTGAATTATAAGAAAGAGGTATATTTGATTTGACATCGAAAGCAGAAAGAGAACGATAAAGTTCTTCAGCATTATCTGCCTTATCAGATTTGCTATATTCCTCTGCGACAGCATCAAGAACAAATCCTGCAAAGAACTGTTCTTTCTTATGTGAATCTTCAATACGTTTACGAATATTCTCAACGGTCTCAATGCGGTCGAAATGTTTGAAGAATATACGCATTGAGATTGTCCAGTCACCCTGCCATGTCCCACGTTCCTTATTCATCGTGGCATACATAATGTCAGGTGCTGTGGCAGCTACGAATTCATCAACACGTCTGTTATTACTGTAATAAGGACCGACGCACACAAAATAGTTATCACTTCCGAATAGCTGTTGGAACAAGTGAATGAATCGTGCAAGGTCAAAGGCTTCTACATCGAGAATATTACTGAAAAGATGTACTTTCCTAATATTCGATTTCTTGAAATCTTCCGGACTCAAAGAGTCAAAATCCTTAGTAATGGACTTTACAAAATATGCAGAACTAAAACTTTCAATAACCTGGGTTGCTCTTTCGACAGCAGCAGTAGAAGGCTCTACCAAGCAAAAATTCTTGATATTAGGTGATATATTCTTTGAATGTAGAAAATCCAATAAGCATACAGAGGCTGTTCCTTGACCGCACCCCCAATCGTAAATCTCCACTTCTTCTGAGAAGATTTCAGAAATATCAGGAATGCAGCCAAAAGCAGCATCAAGCTTCGCTTTATGCATTTTACCGAAGCTATGTAGATACATATTTAAATGGTCTTCATCATCTAATATGCCTTTACCTCGTTCTAAATCCTGATACAGCTTATTACGACTCGTTCGATCAGTAGGAAGAAGAGCCAATGCTGCATCCCTCATACCGACAAACGAGATATTTCTGTTTCTTCTGAATATATCTATAAAATTTGGCATAATTATTTTCCCGTTATTGTATCAGCTTTTTTATTCTGTTGATGACGTTTCCAATTCTCTAAAGCTAAATGCTTAGTAGTATTTGCATAGCAGTATTCACATAGATGTGGACAAGTGTTATATTCACCAATATCTTTAGCTGCCATACATCCACACAGGGCTCTTTGTCCTGGATCTTTCTTGTGAGCACTTAGGAAGAATTGATTGTGTGGCAGAATAATTGCGCCATCAGGTAATGATGGTGAATCTTCAAACAATGACGGTGCTGGCATCTGCTGAATTTTAACCTTCATAAAATCCATAAGAACCTTATCGTCCCACGCCAAGCGAGTTATTAAATCTCCATCTATACATCTATTATGAGCTATTCCATATCTATCAATATCTATATGCTCTCCGCAAGTGGCAAGCTGGAAATTCCAGTTTCTTTCGATATTCATTTTTGATAATTTCATAGCAAACTCCTCCATTTGTGCAGTTTCCCACTCATGATATGGAATGCCATTCTTTTCAAGATTCAATTTAACTTTTTTGTAAAGCTTGATGTCAGCATACGAAAACACCAATTTCTCCGTATATCCTTTGAGCTGGTCACCAATCTTCTCAACTTTACTAATAAGGTCATCTATAGTAATATCATCTGTAAGAATCATCGGATCGAAACGCCAAACAACAGCGTTCGCTCCAAGTTTATCAGATAACATTTTGAATGTCTCAATACGATTTAAAAGTGAAGGTACTTTTTCCAGTCCTTCCTTCTCATAATCATTCAAAGTGTATTGTATATAGCACCTTATATTTCTTTCTTTGAGATAATCAAGATATGGAAGAAGCGGACGAGGATTCTTTGACCAAAAAACTATAAAGCGCGTTTTATCATATGATACATAAGACTTCACACCATTAAATGGGTTAGTCCATGCTGAGTAACCTTTCTTTAAGCGGTCAAAAAACCAATCGGCATAGAATGCAGGAATATCCGTACTTCTACTTGCCGACACGATGATAGGAGCCTGCGCTTTCACAGGCTTCCCATCAACAATTATGTCTGTATGTTCCCAAGATGCCATATTACTAAAAATCAAGATCTTCTGTCAATACTTTATTGTTAAGGTAATCCAGTACCTTTTTATGTAATTCAAGCCCCTTTTCTATAATTGTTTGGCTTGTTTGGTTTTGACCAAAGAAACCATTGGAAATTTTATTGTTCAAATCCGAGAATCTTTCGTTTAACATATCCACACTTAGAAGCCGAGGGTTCTTCAAAAGATCCACATATTCCATTTTATAAATAGCGTCCCTTGATTCGAACGGATGAAGATTCATACTGAAAATATCAAAACCACCCCCTGGGTTAATTGCCGATAAAACCGTATATCCAAATGCTTCGTCATTCAACATCATCAGTAAAATGCGGTTTTTATATAAGTTGACATCGTTACCATTCTTTTCAATTGCCTTACTAAGGAAAAGATATGCAATGCTTGCAAGTTGTTGCTTGTCATCTATATCAGAAACAGTTCCATACGACAAAAAAATCATGAAAGCCGTGCCAAAGGAACCTTCATCTTGGATTTTTTTTAGTTGCTCGGGAGCTCTTTGGAATGAACGCCACGCCTTAAATAAAGGATGATAGGTATCGTCACCATCCCTTCCTGCCCTAAGATTGGATAGTGCTTCTTTTACGAGTGTTTCTGTTTCTGTCAGTTTATTGGACTCAGGTGCATTTGTAATATACGAATTGGTCTTAGCTGTTGAAGAAGATGCAGATTTTGTCATATACTCCAATCTAATGTTTCTGTCGTACATATGCAAAACACATTTTTCTACCTGTCCGTTTTTATAATAAACTACAAAACCATAGTCGCTGTAATCTACTTCTTGCCAACCGAAAGGAG
>ENA-ORSI01000747-ORSI01000747.1-human-gut-metagenome-genome-assembly--contig:-NODE-747-length-32824-cov-10.075651_pt1 | contig 32824 bp, 19 predicted proteins | sample MGYA00242187_ERZ509154 | MGnify/ENA primary metagenome ERZ509154 (study PRJEB26280, sample SAMEA2338627) | human gut metagenome | biome: human gut; feature: human-associated habitat; material: faeces...
CTGTCTGCCCAACTTCTGCGTTTTTCTTCTAACTCCCTAATTATCAAATCCTGTTACGTTAATCTGCTGCATTTCGGTGGATATTCCACAGATTTTCCGTAAGTTTGCAGAAACAGTAAATTTCATTTCAGATGAGGAGCATGATTTATCCGGTAGGCATACAGAGTTTTGAAGAGATACGGAAAGGAGACTATTGCTATGTCGATAAGACTGCACAGATTTATCAGTTGGTAAAGACGGGTAAATACTACTTTCTGAGTCGTCCGAGACGCTTTGGGAAAAGTCTGCTTATATCTACGTTGGAGGCTTATTTCCAAGGGAAAAAAGAACTTTTCCATGGCTTGGCTATGGAAACTTTGGAAAAGGAATGGACTACGTATCCTGTATTGCATCTGGATTTGAATGCACAAAAATACGATACACCGGAAGCGTTGATTCATGTGCTGGAGGAAAATCTACAGTACTGGGAAAGTCTTTATGGGGCTTCGGAGAGTGAAATAGGAGTAGCCCGCCGTTTCAACGGGGTGATTCGCCGTGCGGCCGAAAAGACGGGGAAGAATGTGGTGGTGCTGGTGGATGAGTACGATAAGCCCATGCTCCAGGCTATTGGCAATGAAGCGTTGTTGACTGAGTACCGTAATACGTTGAAAGCTTTTTATGGGGCTTTGAAGTCGATGGATGCATATCTCCGTTTTGCTTTGTTGACTGGTGTGACAAAGTTCAGTAAAATAAGTGTGTTCAGCGATTTGAATAATCTGGAAGATATTTCCTTGCAGCAGGCTTACAATAACTTATGCGGTATTACTGAGCAAGAATTACTGGAAAACTTTGAAGAAGGAATCCGTGTGTTGGGGCAACATAATGAGATGGCGTATGAAGAGACTTGTAAAAGCCTGCGGCAATGGTATGACGGTTATCATTTTTCCGGTCATGCAGACGGCCTTTACAATCCGTTCAGTCTGCTCAATGCCTTGAAAAGTCGGGAATTTGGAAGTTATTGGTTTGAAACGGGCACGCCGACTTTCTTAGTGGAACTGCTTTTGCGCAGTCATTATGATTTGCATCGTCTGACGGAAGAACTTGCTACCGCTGACTCTTTAAGCGGTATTGATACGATGGAGACGAATCCTGTGCCTATTCTATATCAGAGTGGCTATCTCACCATAAAGGGATACGACAAGCGTTTTCGTACATATACCTTGGGCTTCCCTAATCGGGAAGTGGAGGAAGGATTTATCAAGTTTCTCTTGCCTTTTTATTCGGCTACATCAAAAGCTGATTCGGCATTTGAAATTGTCAGGTAAGAAAAAGAACCGGACTCCAATTAGTCCAGTTCTCTCTGACGGCAGAAGCATCCGCCGAATTTCTCGTCCACGTGTTCTACCGGCTGGCGGAAGATGCCGTAGACCGATGAGCCGGAGCCGCTCATGCTGGCATACACCGCGCCCAGATCATACAACTCGTCCTTGATGGCCGCAATTTCCGGATATTTCAGGAACACGCTGTCCTCAAAATCATTCTTCATGCTGTCCTTCCACGTTTCTACCGGCTGGCAGATGATGTCTTTCAACGAAACTTCCGGCCGACGGGGAGTGATGTGTGCGAAAGCGTCGCGTGTGGATACGAAGATGTCCGGTTTCACCAGTACCAGGTAATAACCCGAAAGCGAAAGACGGACAGGTTCGAATAGGTTACCGATGCCCGTGGCAAAAACCGGCTGGTTGCGGATAAAGAAAGCACAATCGGCTCCTAAACGGGCGGCGTAGTCTTCCATCTCCTCCAGACTCAGTGCCAGACGGAATTTCTCGTTCAGCAACTTAATCATGAACGCGCAATCAGACGAACCGCCTCCCAGTCCGGCACCCGTGGGGATGTGCTTGAACAGGTGGATGTCAACGGGCGGTATGTCATGATCCTTTTTCAGTAATTCGTAGGCTCTGACCACGAGGTTGTCTTCCGGCTTTCCTTCGATGGCCGTACCCTTTACGTGAAGTGTATAAGGAGCATCGTTCTTTTCTCTTCGTGTCACTTCCAGTGCATCTTGCAGGTGGATAGGGTAGAAAATGGTTTCCAGGTTATGGTAACCGTCGGGACGTTTTTCAATAATATTCAGGCCAAGGTTTATTTTGGCATTGGGAAATGTAATCATAAGGTCGTTTGTTTTTTCGTTGCTCAAATATAGCAGAAAGTTTCGAGAAAATCGGGATTCACGGAAAAAATCGTATCTTTGCCCCACTTAAACAAAAACAAAATGGCAGAACCGAGAAGAAATACACGTGTGGCAAAGACGGCTAAGACCAAGCCGATGGATGAGTACGGCCACCTACAGCCTCAGGCTCCCGAACTGGAAGAAGCCGTGCTGGGTGCGCTGATGATTGAGAAGGATGCGTATTCACTGGTGAGCGAGATTCTTCGTCCGGAGTCGTTCTACGAACACCGGCATCAGCTGATTTATGCGGCCATTACTGACTTGGCTATTCAACAGAAACCGATTGACATTTTGACCGTGGCCGAGCAGTTGCGCTCGCGCGGTAACCTGGAAGAGGCGGGCGGACCGTTCTATATCACTCAGCTGAGTGGTAAGGTGGCCTCGTCGGCTCACATTGAGTACCATGCCCGCATCATTGCCCAGAAGTTTCTGGCACGTGAGCTGATTTCTTTTACGAGCAACATACAGACTAAGGCGTTCGATGAGACGCAGGACGTGGACGACCTGATGCAGGAGGCCGAAGGAAAGCTCTTCGAAATCTCCCAGCAGAACATGAAGAAGGACTACACGCAGATTAATCCGGTCATTCAGGAGGCCTATGAAATGCTTCAGAAGGCGGCGGCACGTACCGATGGTTTGAGTGGGCTTTCGAGCGGCTTTCATCAGCTGGACAAGATGACCTCCGGCTGGCAGAACTCCGACCTGATTATCATTGCGGCTCGTCCGGCTATGGGTAAGACGGCCTTCGTGCTTTCCATGGCCAAGAATATGGCGGTGAACAGCAAAGTGCCCGTAGCCTTGTTTTCGCTTGAAATGAGCAACGTGCAGCTGGTAAACCGTCTGATTGTGAACGTCTGCGAAATTCCGGGCGAGAAAATCAAGAGCGGTCAGCTGGCACCTTACGAGTGGGGGCAGCTCGACTATAAGATAAAAGAACTTTACGATGCACCGCTTTACGTGGACGACACGCCTTCTTTGTCCGTGTTCGAATTGCGAACCAAGGCACGCCGTCTGGTACGTGAGCATGGGGTGAAAATCATCATCATCGACTACCTCCAGCTGATGAATGCCAGTGGTATGTCGTTCGGAAGCCGTCAGGAAGAGGTCAGCACCATTTCGCGTTCGTTGAAGGGATTGGCCAAGGAGCTGAACATCCCGATTATTGCGCTGAGCCAGTTGAACCGTGGAGTAGAGAACCGTGAAGGTATCGACGGAAAACGTCCGCAATTGAGTGACCTTCGTGAATCGGGAGCCATAGAGCAGGATGCCGATATGGTGTGCTTCATCCACCGTCCGGAATACTATAAGATTTACACCGATGAGAAGGGAAACGACCTGCACGGCATGGCCGAAATCATTATCGCCAAGCATCGTAACGGTGCCGTGGGTGATGTGCTGCTTCGTTTCCGTGGTGAATATGCCCGTTTCCAGAACCCCGACGACGACATGATTGTGCCGATGCCGGGCGAAGAAAAGAAGGCTCCGGTGCTCCGTTCGAAGATGAACAACGGTGGCGGACAGGACTTTGTACCGCCTCCACCCGCAGATATGCCTCCTATGCCCGACAATCCGTTTGGTGCACCTGTGCCCGATGTACCGTTCTGACGGTTTTTGGCTAAAAATATTTTTTGTCTTACCTCTTATATCCCAAATATGTATTAACTTTGCACGTCATTATTTAGGAAATTACAAAATACTATTACGATATGAATATTTCTTATAACTGGCTGAAAGAATACGTCGACTTCGACCTTACCCCGGACGAAGTGGCAGCCGCACTGACTTCCATCGGTCTGGAGACTGGGGGAGTGGAAGAAGTTCAAACTATCAAGGGAGGATTGGAAGGCCTGGTAGTAGGCGAAGTACTGACCTGCGAGCCGCATCCCAATTCTGACCACATGCATATTACGACCGTTAACCTGGGACAGGGTGAACCTGTGCAGATTGTCTGTGGCGCTGCCAACGTGGCTGCCGGACAAAAGGTCATCGTAGCTACGCTGGGTACAAAATTGTATGATGGCGACGAATGCTTCACCATCAAGAAGTCAAAGCTCCGTGGCGTAGAATCAAACGGTATGATTTGTGCCGAAGATGAAATCGGCGTGGGCACGAGCCACGAAGGTATCATCGTATTGCCTGCCGATGTAGTTCCGGGTACACTGGCCAAGGATTACTATAATGTGAAGAGCGAATACGTGCTTGAAGTGGATATTACTCCGAACCGTGCCGATGCCTGCTCACACTACGGTGTGGCACGCGACCTTTACGCATGGCTCATTCAGAACGGTCATAAAGCTACGCTGAAGCGTCCTTCGGTAGATGCATTCCAGGTAGACAATCATGACATGAACATCGACATTGTGGTGGAAAATACTGAAGCCTGCCCGCGTTATGCCGGAGTAGCTATCAAGGGAGTGACGGTGAAGGAAAGTCCTGAATGGTTGCAGAACAAGCTCCGTCTTATCGGTGTGCGTCCTATCAATAACATCGTCGATATTACCAACTACATCCTGCATGCCTATGGCCAGCCGATGCACTGCTTCGATGCCGACAAGATTAAGGGCGGCAAGATTGTGGTGAAGACTTGTACCGAAGGAACTCCGTTTGTTACACTGGACGAAGTGGAACGTAAATTGTCCGATAAGGACCTGATGATTTGCAACGCGGAGGAACCGATGTGTATCGCCGGTGTGTTCGGAGGTCTGGATTCTGGTACTACCGAAACTACTACCGACGTGTTCCTGGAAAGTGCTTACTTCCATCCTACATGGGTGCGTAAGACTGCCCGCCGTCACGGATTGAGCACTGATTCTTCTTTCCGTTTCGAACGTGGTATCGACCCGAACATCACTATCTATGCCTTGAAGGAAGCCGCTCTGCTGGTGAAAGAATTGGCTGGGGGTGAAATTGCTTCTGACATCAAGGACAACTATCCGAATCCTATTGCTGATTTTGCGGTAGAACTCTCATATAATTATGTAAACTCGCTGATTGGAAAGGAAATTCCGGCAGAAACGGTGAAGAGTATCGTGAACAGTCTGGAAATGAAAATTGTGGAAGAAACGGCCGAAGGTCTTTCTTTGCAGATTCCTCCTTACCGTGTAGATGTGCAGCGTCCGTGCGACGTGGTAGAAGATATTCTTCGTATCTACGGATATAACAACGTGGAAATTCCTACTACACTGAAATCAAGCCTGAGCGTGAAGGGAGAAGTGGACAAATCGGTGAAACTCCAGAATTTGGTAGGCGAACAGCTGGTGGGTTGCGGATTCAATGAAATCCTGAATAACTCTTTGACAGCGGCCGCTTATTACGACGGACTGGAAACTTACAAGCCGGAAAATCTGGTTCGCCTGATGAACCCGTTGAGCAACGACCTGAACGTGATGCGTGCTACCTTGCTCTTCGGTGGTCTGGAAAGCATCCAGCACAATGCCAACCGTAAGAATGCCGACTTGAAGTTCTTCGAATTCGGTAACTGCTATCACTTCCATGCCGAGAAGAAGAATCCGGAAAAAGTGTTGTCAGGCTATTCAGAAGAGTTGCACATGGGCTTGTGGATTACCGGAAAGCGTGTAAGCAACTCGTGGGCTCATGCCGACGAAAACGCTTCGGTTTACGAACTGAAGGCTTATGTGCTGAACATATTCCGTCGTCTGGGCGTGAACTTCGGCTCACTGGTGTTCGGTAACCTTTCAGACGACATCTACTCAGTAGCTATCTCCGTACACACCCGTGGCGGTAAATTGCTGGCTACTTTTGGTGTGGTTTGCAAGAAGATTCAGAAAGCGTTCGACATCGATAATGAAGTGTACTATGCCGACCTGAACTGGAAAGAACTGATGAAGGCTATCAAGGGCAATACGGTAAGCTACAAGGAAATCTCCAAGTTCCCGGCTGTAAAACGTGACTTGGCATTGCTGATAGACAAGAAGGTACAATTTGCCGAAATCGAAAAGATTGCTTACGAAACCGACAAGAAGTTACTCAAGTCTGTAGAATTGTTCGACGTGTACGAAGGAAAGAACCTGGAAGCTGGCAAGAAGAGCTATGCTGTAAGCTTCATGCTTCAGGATGAAAACGCTACACTGAATGACAAGCAGATTGACAAGTTCATGCAGAAACTGATTGGCAACTTGCAGAACAAACTGGGAGCTGTGCTTCGATAATAAGTAAATTCATTAAAAAATAAATTTAAAATATCATCCAATGGGAAGAGCATTTGAATATAGAAAAGCTACGAAGCTGAAAAGATGGGGTCACATGGCAAAGACCTTTACACGTCTGGGTAAACAAATTGCAATTGCGGTAAAGGCTGGCGGTCCGGAACCGGAAAACAACCCGACTCTGCGTTCGGTAATTGCTACTTGTAAGCGTGAAAACATGCCGAAGGATAACATCGAACGTGCCATCAAGAACGCAATGGGTAAAGACCAGAGCGATTACAAAGGTATGACTTACGAAGGATACGGTCCTCACGGAATCGCCGTATTCGTAGATACATTGACTGATAATACTACTCGTACCGTTGCCGATGTACGTTCTGTATTCAACAAGTTCGGAGGTAACTTGGGTACTACAGGTTCACTGGCCTTCTTGTTCGATCACAAGTGTGTGTTCACTTTTAAGAAGAAAGAAGGTATAGATATGGAAGAACTGATTCTGGATTTGATTGACTACAACGTAGAAGACGAATTTGATGAAGATCCGGAAGAAGGAACTATCACTATCTACGGTGATCCGAAGAGCTATGCGGCTATCCAGAAACATCTGGAAGAATGTGGCTTTGAAGATGTCGGTGGTGATTTCACTTACATCCCGAACGACCTGAAAGATGTGACTCCGGAACAGCGCGAAACTATCGACAAGATGGTAGAACGTCTGGAAGAGTTCGACGACGTACAGACCGTATATACTAACATGAAACCGGAAGAAGACGCTGAATAAGCTTTTTCTTGAAAGATAATGACGGAACGGAGTATCCGGCCGGAATAAACCGGCAAGCGGTGCTCCGTTCTCTTTTTATGTCTAACCCGAATAGAATGTGATGGCGATGAAATATAGTTATCGTACGATGGGGACATGTAGTTCTCAGATTGATTTTGAGGTAGAGAATGGCGTACTGAAAGATGTGCGTTTCATGGGTGGTTGCAATGGAAACCTGAAAGGTATCTCAGCCTTGGTAGAAGGAATGAAGGTGGATGAGGTGATTGCTCGTCTGGAAGGTATCCGTTGTGGCGGGAAACCGACTTCTTGTCCCGACCAGCTCTGCAAGGCTTTGCGGGAAACTATGGATTAACCTATAAAAAGTAGACTAAACAGCCTTACGGGGCTGTTTTTTCAACGGTTTTGAAATTGTTTACAACAGTATTGAAAGAAGTGTTTTTCAGTGGCAGACTATCTTTGCGGAGAAAAGAATAGTATATGCCATGAAAAATAATTTGCAAAAGATTTTTGTAATCGCATGGGGACTCTGTCTGACTGTGATGAGTGTTTCTGGACACTCGGAGCAAAAGTGTATCCATGAGAATGTGCGGACAGTGCCTTACCCTCAGGAGAAAACTCCTTTATATATTAACCCTTCTGCTTTATTTGTTCCTTATTCTTTAAAGGGGGAAGATAAGCTTCAGTTTGCACTTTCTTCGGATGAAAGTTTTTCTGCGCATTCCACTTTTCTTTCTTCTCCTAAACCATGGTGTATGTATAATCCGCACCGTACACTTTCACCGGGTGTGTGGTTCTGGAAATATCGTCGGGTGAGTAGAGACGGTGTGTGTGCTGAGTGGAGTAAAGTATATCGTTTTGTGGTAGGTGAGGATGTTCCTCGTTTTGTGACTCCACCTTTTCAGACTTTTCTTTCGAATATTCCAGAATTGGGAAACCGGATTTATTGTTACTTGTCGGATAGTCTAGCTTCGGCAAGAAAGAATGTGTATGCGCATCCTGAATTTAATGATATGATAGCCCAGGCACGTATGGGACTGGCATTTAATCTGTCAACGGATACTGATCCTTATGGAAAGGTGAGTGAGATGGCAGAATTGAGTGTCAGACTGCACACGGCTTATCTGCTTTTGCAACGTCCTGTATATGCGAAGAAAATGGTACAATACGTTCGCTGGCTCCTGAAGGTACGTTTGGATGATAAACGGCTTGAAAACGACTTCTTTGCCGGTGATTTAGCTTTTCTACTGGCAAATACTTATGAGACTTGTTATACGTTTTTTGCACCGGAAGAACGGGATGAGATACAACGCCTGGTGATGCAGGTGTTCCGTGTGTATCGTTCCCGTTTGTTCGGGCATGAAGAGAATCATGTGTTTGACAACCATTTCTGGCAGTTCCCGGTACGGAAATTCATGCAAGCCGCTTTGGTATTTTATGACAAGGAGCCCCTGGCTATGGAATATTTGGAATATCTGTATGAGGTCTGGACAAGCAAGGCACCGGCCTCCGGTTTCAACAGAGATGGAAACTGGCACAATGGAACCAGCTATTTTAGTGCCAATGCGGTGACTCTGTATTACATGGCTTCCTTGTGTTCTTATCTGACAAAGACCGATTTTATGAGTCATCCTTGGTACCAGAATGCGGGGAAGGGATTGGTGTATAGCTGGCCTCCACGCTCCATGTCTGCCGGATTTGGCGATGGGCATGAAAAGACCAACGACCAGCCTTTGCGCATACGGAGTGGATTTGCTGATTTCCTGGCCCGCGAAAAACAAGATGCTTATGCGGCATGGTATTCTTCCATTAATCAGAAATATGAAACTGATTACGAGTTCCGTCTTTATCGTATGGTGAGTGGAAAGCTCCGTCCGGCATCTTCTTCCTTGCCGGCAAATGCCCCTAAAGCCGTTTGGTTTCAGGATACCGGTGAAGTGATAGCCATAGACTCTTTGGCCGATTGTACTCGCGGCATGTATCTGAGTTTCCGTTCCAGTCCGTTTGGTTCTGGAAGTCACACTCATTCTAACCAGAACGCCTTTAACTTGCATTATAACGGAGTACCGGTTTATCGTTCGAGCGGTTATTATTTGAACTTTAGTGATAGGCATAATATCTTGTCTTATCGGCATACCCGTGCCCATAATACGCTGCTTGTGGATGGTATCGGACAGGGATTTACCACAAAAGCCTATGGAAACGTGACACGGATGCTTCACGGAGAACATATTACTTATTGTCTGGGGGATGCTTCTCATGCTTATGGTGGGGTAAGTGAATATCCTATGTGGCAGAAAAATTTTGAGGCTGCAGGATTGGAACAGACTCCGGAATATGGCTTTGGAAAAACTCCTCTGACCAAATATCTCCGTCATATTCTGGTTTTGCGTCCAGGAATTGTGGTAATCTATGATGAGATGGAAGCCAGCCGGAAAGTCCGGTGGGAATGGCTCCTTCATAGTCCGGTTCGCTTTCAGATAGATGCTTCTTCGAATACCCTGGTGACTCCTCATCCGGAAAGAGGTTTTGTCTCCACGGCCCGTTTGTTTGCTACGGAAGCTTGTGAAATATCCCAATGTAATGAGTTTCAGGCTGCTCCCAATCCTGATTTGGCCATTCGGGGAGAAACACTGAAAAATTATTGGCATTTAACGGCTTCTTTTAGTCCCCGTAAGGCCAATCGTCTGCTGACGATAATCACCTTAGATGAAGAAAGTGGAAAAAGTCATGTCGTTTCTGGAGGAAAAGATGGAAAGCTGACGGTAGATGGCTGGCGTATATCTGCAGAACTTGATGTCCGGAAATCCGCTGCATTGACGGTGGAAAACACCGCAACCGGGGTAGTATTTAGCTACGGTGACAAGGATTGCCTCATCGAAGGAGAGACTTATCATCGTAAAGCGAAGGGTACCACGGTGTTGTATGACAGAATCAATGGGGTATGGAAGTGTGAAGAAGTGGCAGACCGTCCGGCATTGCCGACTACTTGTGCTGAAGAATAATAATTTAGAATAGATACATAATATCATGAGAACAACGACATTTTTATCATTTGTACTGGCGGGTGTGGTTTTTACTTCGTGTCAACCTTCTACGAAGAGAGAGGCTTGGATAGAAAAAGCACTCGATGTAGCCTCTTACCAGCTGAATCTGACAGCGGAAGAAATGAAAGATTCTGTCAAAATGCCCCGCTCTTTGTGGACAGGTTATACAGTCGATTTTCTGGAAGAACAGCTGGAACGCGAATCTGCTACTTTTGCCGATTCCTTATGGCCTAATCCGGCAAAAGAAAAGCTGGGAACGCTTCGTAGTTGTGACATATACGACTGGACAAGCGGTTTCTTTCCTGGCAGCCTTTGGTATGCCTATGAACTTACCGGGAACGAACGCTTAAAGGAAGAAGCCGTCCGTTATACCAACCGGCTTTATCCAGTCCGTAAATACAGAGACAATCATGACATAGGTTTTATGATGAATTGCAGTTACGGAAATGCTTTACGATTGGCTCCGAATGATTCTATCATATCCGTATTGTCAGAAACCGCCGATAATCTGTGTTCACGTTTTAATGTACAGATTGGCTGTATTCGTTCCTGGGATTTCGGTACATGGAATTATCCCGTCATCATTGACAACATGATGAATCTGGATTTGCTTTTTCATGTCAGCAAGCTAACCGGTGATATGCGTTATCGTCAGGTGGCCATACAGCATGCCCGTACGACAATGAAACATCATTTCCGTCCGGATTATACTTCCTATCATGTGGTGAGTTATAATGCTGACGGTACGGTGGAAAAGCGTCAGACACACCAGGGAAAAAACGATGAATCTGCCTGGGCCAGAGGACAAGGATGGGCTGTGTATGGCTATACCGCCTGTTTCCGTGAAACAGGAGATACTTTATTCTTGCAAGAAGCAGTACATGTGGCCGATATGATTAGAAAACGCAATACAGCTCCCGACCTGATTTGTTATTGGGATTTTGATGCACCGGTGAAAGCAGATACTCCTCGTGATGCTTCGGCTGCTGCCGTGATAGCCTCGGCTTTCCTGGAGCTTAGTACGTTCGTACCCAATGGTGAGGTTTATTTTAATTACGCCGAAACTATATTGAAGAATCTTTCTGGTCCGGCTTATCTGGCCCAGAAAGGAACAAACGGAGGTTTTATACTGATGCATTCCGTAGGCTCTCTTCCGCACGGTTCGGAAATAGATACTCCGTTGAATTATGCAGATTATTATTATCTGGAGGCCCTGAAACGCTATCTGGACTTAAAAAATAAACCTTTTTGAAAGAAGATAAAACGGATTTAAAACCGATATTGGGGTAAACAACCTACTTTTGTGGTGATGATTATAACTGAAATTTAAGTATTATGAGAAATATAAGAATAGTTGTTAGTTTTCTTTTGTTTTGTCTGGGACATGCTATGCTTCTCGCGCAAACATTGACCATTACAGGAAAGGTAGTGGATGAAGAAGGCCTGGAGGTTATCGGTGCCAATATTCGTGTGAAGGGCAACGCCTCGGTAGGTACGATTACCAGCCTGGATGGCACATATTCTATTCGTGCGGGAGCAAAAGACGTGTTGCAATTCTCTTACATTGGTATGGCTTCACAGGATATACCGATCAAGGGAAGGACGAAGATTGATGTGCAGTTAAAGCAGGATAACAAAGTGCTGGATGAGGTGGTTGTAATCGGATATGGCACTTCCAAGCGGAGTGACTTGACCGGATCGGTTGTTTCAGTAAGAAGTGATGATTTGATGAAAAACCCGGTTTCGGATGTTACATCGGCTTTAGCGGGGCGGGTGGCCGGTGTGCAGGTTACCCAGTCAGAAGGAGGGCCCGGTTCTTCCATTTCCATCCGTGTTCGCGGTGGTATGTCCATCACCCAAAGTAACGAGCCTCTCTACATTATCGACGGTTTTCCCAGCGAGGACGGAATATCTGACCTTGATCCAGGTGAAATCGCTTCTATTGATATCCTGAAAGATGCTTCTGCTACTGCCATCTACGGTGCGCGCGGTGCGAACGGTGTGGTGGTGGTCACCACCAAGGGGGGTGAGAAGAAGGATTCAAAGATGACGGTCAGCTTTGATGCCTATGTGGGTGTATCTAAGATAGCTAAAAAGCTTTCGGTTCTTTCATCAGAGGAGTATGCGCTGTTGGACTACGAACGGAATATTTATTTTTATAATTCAGAAGGGATTACCCGTTTCCAAAATACTTACGGCTCGTTCCATGAAATTCATGAAAACTATGCTAATCGGGGAATTGACTGGCAGGATGAAGTGCTGGGGCGCACCACTACCAGCCAAAACTACCGTGTGAATATTTCCGGAGGCGGACGTGATTTGAACTATAATCTGAACTATGCTTATTATAAAGAGCTGGGGGCTATGGTGTATAGCGGTACTGACCGTCACAACATCTCTTTGAACTTCTCGCAGCGCGGTGACAAGCGGCTTTCGGTGAACGGACGTGTTACTTTCTCCCAGACAGATGTGAGTGGGGTGGGGACATCCGACGGGAATACTCGTTTCAACAAAATGGAAAGCATCCTCCAGTATCCTCCCATTGCTGGAATCTATTCGACGGAAGAAGATCTGTTGGCAGGAGAGAATCCGCTCTATGAAGATGATGCTGCGAATACGATGCAGAATCCTTTGATTGAGGCCGCCCAAAGTACGGATGACCGCACGACACGTGTCTTTCAGGCAAACGGAGGAATCACGTTCCGATTCAACAAACGTTGGTTCTTGCGCAGTACCTTGGGTACACGTTATCAGAATATCAGGAGGGATGTTTTCTATGGTGAACTTACTTCTACTGCCAAGCGTGCTAGTATCAACGGTTACGTGCAGTATTCGGAAAGCGGAAGTTTCCAGACTTCGAATGTGTTGAACTATGAATTCAAGTCGAAAACAAATCGTTTGACTCTTATGTTTGGTCAGGAATGGGTGTCCCGCTGGTCGCAATGGATACGCTCGAGAGCAACCAATTTCCCCAATAACGATATCGGACTGAGTGACATGAGCCTCGGTACACCGGGTTCGATTACTTCAGAAGAGAACTATGATGACAAACTACTTTCGTTTTTCTCACGTGCCAACTGGAATTTTAAGGAGAGGTTTTTGGTGACGGCTACCATTCGTGCCGATGGCTCTTCTAAATTTGCCCGGAGTCACAAATGGGGATTTTTCCCGTCCATTTCCGGTGCGTGGCGACTGAGTGAGGAAAAGTTCGTCAAGAAGCTGGATGTATTCTCCGATTTGAAGTTGCGTGCCGGTTACGGTCTTGCTGGTAATAACCGTATTGCCAGCTATTCATCGCTTGCTTTGCTGGAATCTGCTACCTATCCAAGCGGCGAGAATGTCTCATCTGGCTATGCCCGTTCGGGAATTCCGAGTGTTGACTTGCAGTGGGAATCGAACAAGACACTGAACATCGGTATCGATATGGGCTTTTGGGGGCAGCGTTTGACCATCACTCCTGAATTTTATCTGAACAAGAGTTCACATTTGTTGTTGAACTCCAAGTTACCTACTTCTTCCGGCTATTCAACGATGATACGTAATGTCGGCAAAACACGCAACATCGGTTTTGACTTGAGCATTTCGTCGGTAAATATTCAGTCAAAGGGATTTACATGGACAACCGACTTTAACTTGTCGTTCAATAAGAACCGTATCGAGGCTTTGTCTGGTGAAGATTATTTTCTGGAAGAAGCTGCATTCGGCTATAATCAGAACACTCACAAGATTGCGGTAGACGAACCACTCGGGCAGTTTTATGGATTCAAAACTTTGGGGCTTTATCAGGTGGAAGATTTTACTTATGATGCCCAAACCGGAATCTATACATTGAATGATGGAGTACCGGGACGTTCAGATACAACGGTGCAGCCGGGCTCATGGAAGTTCGCAGATATCAATAACGATGGGGTTGTAGACGACAATGATCGTACGGTGATAGGGAATGCCAATCCGGATTTTTATGGAGGTATTACCAACAGCTTCTCTTATAAAGGATTTGACCTGAGCGTGTTCTTTACGTTCAGCTATGGAGCGGAAGTGCTGAATGCTACGAAGCTGAGCAATACGAAGACGGGAAACACGAACAAGAATGTGCTGAACATAGCTAATAGTTCAAACCGTTGGATGATTGTCAATACAGACGGAGAGGACGTGAGGAACAACCCTTCCGAACTGAGTGCACTCAATGTGGGTAAGACGGTGGCGTATATAGGAGACCAGGAACAGGGTGACTATTTTATCCATTCATGGGCAGTGGAAGATGCTTCCTACCTTCGTCTGAGCAATCTTACGTTGGGGTATACTTTCCCGACGGCATGGACAAGAACACTAGGGGTACGTAAGGCGAGAGTATATTTCACTGGAAGCAACCTCTTTGTATGGACTCCCTATACTGGCTTCGATCCGGAAGTGTCAACCAAAGGTAACAACCTGACTCCGGGGGTGGATTTCGGTGCTTATCCACGCAACCGTTCTTTCGTATTCGGATTAAATTTAACTTTCTAATGAATCGATATTATGAGATATTTGAAAAATATATTGATGCTTATGGCTGGTTGTTTGTCTCTAGTTTCATGTGAGGACAAGCTGACTGAAACCCCGAATTCCGATTATACGGAAGACGAATTCTTCTCCGATCCGGACAATGTGGAGATGGGGATATTGGGTATATATAATGTATTGCCTTCGCTGTACGGGGACTATGGAATGGCTTTCTTTGCATCGGATGACACATGGTATGCCGCTCCGGGAGTGTCAGACAGCGGACGGCGTGACATTTCGGGCTATACGCTGACTACGTCCAATAAGTATGTGGAGAATGCGTGGTTGTACACTTATCAAGGGTTGGAACGTGCGAACTACATGATTGCCAGAATCGAGGGGATGGATGAGTATGGAGGAAATGCAAACCTTCACAAATTAGTGGCTGAAGCCAAGTTTCTGCGTGCCCTGTTCTCTTTTAACTTGGTTCTTTATTGGGGGGATGTGCCTTACAAAACAACTTCTACTGATACCTATGGAGAAGCTTATCTACCTCGTACCTCGCGTGAGGAAATCTATGACCAGATTATAGAGGATTTGACCGATGCGGAGGAAGGGATGGACTGGGCGACTGCAAGCAGTTCGCCAGAGCGTGCCACTCAGGGTGCTGCACGTGCATTGAAGATGCGTGTCCTCTTGCAGCGTGCAGGTTACAGCCTACAGATGGACGGACAATTGAAATGTCCGGAAGACAATTTGCGCCAGGAATATTTTACTGCTGTAATTGAAGAATGGGAAGCTTTCGAAGCGAACGGTTATCACAGACTTTATACTACAGCTGACGGGGTTTCCAGCGGTTTTGATGATGAAGGACGGACAATCGGAAATTATGAGGCTTTGTTTCGGACATTCTCTTACGGAACGCTCAATTCCAAGGAGAGTCTTTTTGAAGTGGCTTTTTATACTGTAGACGGAAGTACAGGTGCGAGAGGGTATTGGGGAACCTATAACGGATCATATGTTGATGCACCGAGTATCCAGACTACAGAAACAAGTAATTATATGGGACGTGCCAACGCAAACTTTCGTGTGGTTCCGGAGTGGAAAGGTTACTTTGAAGCTGATGATGAACGTAGGGATGTGATGGTTTGCACGTATCGTTATGTCTGGAACAGCGACATCTATAATCATGAAAAGCAGGAACAGACTGCAACAAGAAGCTGGTATCCGGGAAAATGGAGACGCGAGTGGATGCCGCTGGGATATAAGGACCCGAACATTACCGATGTCAACTATTGTATGTTGCGTTATGCTGATGTGATACTGATGGCTGCGGAGGCATATAATGAGATAGGGGAGACTTCAATGGCATGGACATTGCTGAATGAAGTACGCGATCGTGCCAATGCCACAGCGGTCTATTCGTTGCAGGATTACCGGACTTATCAGTCTTTGCCGGATCTTCCTTTCTTCAACGGAGGTACGGCTCAGGATAATTTTCGCACAGCCCTCTATTGGGAGCGCGGTTTTGAACTGGCTTTCGAAGGTATGCGTCGGTATGATTTGCTCCGTTGGGGAATCTTGAGAGACGCTTTGGTTATGACTGGGAACAATACGGTTGCAAATACAGAAGGAAGCACGAGGGCTTATCTTGCCGGAGATAATTTCCAGACCGGAAAGCATGAACTTTTCCCAATTCCTTTAGACGAGATACAGGCTAATCCTTTACTTGAGAATACGAATAACCCTAATTATTGAAAAACATGAAAAGAAATTTGACATTCGCTTTGTTCTGCGGGACACTTGTACCGATGGCTGCCTTGGCTCAGGAACGTCCGAACATCATTTATATAATGACAGACCAGCAGTCGGCTACAGCTATGAGCTGTGCAGGCAATACGGACTTGCAGACTCCCAACATGGACAGGCTTGCCGCACATGGCGTGCGTTTTGAGAATGCTTATTGCTCGATGCCTTTGAGCGGTCCGTCGCGTTCATCCATGTTTACTGGGTATATGCCTGGAACAGTGGGACTGTGTGCCAACGGCACTCCGCTTCCCGATTCGTTGCGTACGCAGACTTTGGGTACGCTGATGGGTGAGGCTGGTTACCATTGTGCATATGCAGGGAAATGGCATGTGCATACCAATTCTCTGCCATCGGAACACGCTTTTGGATTTGAGCGTCTACATGGGCATAATGATTACGGATTGGCAGAAGCTTGCGTAGGGTTTTTGCGTCGCAAGCAGGACAAGCCGTTCTTCCTTGTAGCCTCGTTCGACAATCCGCATAACATCTGTGAATATGCACGTAAGCAGAACCTGCCTTATGCCACCGTTGAAGAGCCAGTTGACATAGAGGAATGTCCGAATCTGCCAGCCAATTTTGCAGTCGCTCCTTACGAGGCGGATGCATTGATTTTCGAAAAATCACTGAAGTATCGGCTTCATCCTACAAAGAATTATACGCCTGATGACTGGCGCCGTTACCGTAATGCCTATTGCCGTTTGGTGGAGGCCGTAGATGTGGAAATCGGAAAGATTGTGGATGAAATTGACCGTCAGAATCTTTGGAAAAATACGGTGGTCATTTTTGCAAGCGATCACGGGGATGGACAAGGGGCACACCAGTGGAATCAGAAGACGGCGCTCTATGAAGAGGTGGCGAACGTACCGTTCATCGTCTGTCTTCCTGGAGGAAAGAATGCCGGAAAGGTGCTCCCCCAATTGGTGAATGCTGGGGTAGACCTGATGCCGAGTGTATGCGATTGGGGTGGAGCGGAAGTGCCTTCCGGTCGAAAAGGAGTAAGTATCCGGCCAATAGCGGAGAAGGGTGATACGGCAATTCTCGGTCAGCCTTACATCGTGAGCGAGACGGTTTTTACCGAAACCGGTGGAGGTACGATGGGATGGATGGTGCGTACCACCGACTATAAATATATATTGTACAGCATGGGGCTTTATCGTGAACAGCTTTACGATATGAATTTCGACCGGGGAGAAATGCACAATCTGGCCGTGGAGAAAAAGTACAAGGACGTGGTGAAACGCCACCGTGAACTGCTGGCAGAGTGGATGAAGAATCATTCCAAGAACGAGGGAAAAACGAACTTACACTATATACCAGAATAGAAAAAAATAAGAAATATTTAGAAAACAATCAAATTGTTATGAAAAGGGAATATATGATAGCCGGTTTGCTTTTGTGCATCTCTTTTATAGGAGGGACATCTATGGCGGAGTCTCTGCCTTCGGCCAATAGCCCGGAAAACGGTACTGAATCGTTGCAGGTGCCCCACAAACCGAAAGGCACGAAGACGAGGCTGGGTGTTCAGGCACAGGAAGGACGTCCGACAGAGAAGAACGTGGAAAAAGTGAAATCGCAGTCGGGGAAGAACGGTGAGAGCAGAAAGATTGTGAAGAAAAAGACATCCGATCAGTCTTCACGTTATGTGACAGTTAAAACGAATGCTGTCTATTGGGCAGGAGCGATAATGAATCTTTCTGCTGAGGTGCAGCTTCATGAACATGTGTCTTTAGAACTTCCTCTCAACTGGAGTCTGTGGGACATTGAGCGGGAACATGGGGTACGTCTGGTGCTTTTCCAGCCCGAAGCTCGCTGGTGGATGAAAGGTGTGGGCAAAGGGCATTTCGTAGGAGTTCACACTCATGTCGGCGTGTTTAACGTGAAGTGGCAGGACGACCGTTTCCAGTTTACGGGCCGTCCTGCGCTCGGAGCTGGTGTTACTTACGGTTATTCGCTTCCTTTTTCCGAGCATTGGGGAGCGGAATTTCTTATCGGAGCCGGATATGCCAACATGCAGTATAATCAGTATTATAACATTGACAATGGGGCGCAGATAGGGAAGAAATCCTACAACTACTGGGGAATTACCCGTATTGGCACGTCATTGGTTTATCGTTTCTAATGAAGACTAGAATATCATGAAAAAAATTATGACATATAAGAATAAACTCGCGCGGTGGAGCATGATGTCCTTGTTTTCCGTGCTGGCGACCGGCTGTCTTACGGAGTTTCCGAAAGAAACGGCAGATGGAGAAATAGGAGTTGATCCCACATTGGTTACTGTGGAAGCGGAAATTTCGTTCGACCTGAATCTTCCCGATTCGGAGGATGAGAACGTAAAAAATCTGTATGTGACGAACGACCCAGACAGATGGCCGGATGCGCTCCATCGTATTACCTTAGTTGCATACGAAGGAACTGCTTTAGCGGAAAGAGTAGTTGTTTACGAAGATCTTCCGCTGACGAACCGTTTTCAGACAAAGGTGTCTGTCCCGTTACACGCACGCAACTACCGTCTGGCAGTGTGGGCGGACTATTATGGAGACTTTGATACCGATGCTATTGAGGAAACCGATTCGTGCTACAATACGCTCGATTTCACTACAGTGATGAAACCGAAAAACAAAAGTTATATCGGAAACAACCGTTTCGAGGATGCTTTCTATGCTTGTCAGGAATTGGACTTGACCCGTTATCGTGATGAATGGGGTGCTAAAGTGCCGGTAAGCATGGAGCTGTCGCGCCCTGTAGGACGTTTCGAACTGGTAGCGACAGATGTAGCTGATTTCCTGGCTGATGAGGATATTATGAATGTTTCTGATCCTACAGACGGTTCGGCATTCCGTGTATACCTTGATTATGATGGAGCTATGCCGGTTGGATATGATGTGTTGTCTGATGTGACTCGTCATGCTTTTGACGGAATGTCTTTCAATGGATCAATTCGAAAGACTGCTTTGGAAAGTGCGGGAGGTGAATATTCACTGTTGTTTGACTATATTCTTATTGATCCAGACAAAACAACATCTATTCCGGTTACGTTGAGGGTAGTCAGCGGTACGAATACAAGTGTTGAATATGCCAGATATTCGTTTCGTCTTCAGTGCAAGCGTGGAGTGAACACTGTAATCCGCGCCCCTTTCCTCACTACCGACCCGAATGGGGGTATCGGATTCGATCCCGATTTTGATGATGAAATAGATGTAGATTTGGACGATTGATAATCTTTTAAGTGAGATTGCCATGAAAAAGATATTCTTATATGCAATGCTGGCTTTGGGCGCAGGACTTTCGGCATGTACAACGAAAGACCTTGACTGGGAATCTCCCAATGGAAATTCCGGTATGGTTGAGGTAGAGATTCCTGAAGGAGGAACACCGACAGATGGAACTGATGCCCCCTTTCCTGAAACACCGGAAGGCTATCAGCTTCGCTGTATTCTTGTAAGCGGAGAAAACCGCTACGAGATGGTTGAGTCGGAGTCTGTGAACAATAAGTTTTATTTTACTGATGTTCCTGTTGGTGCTGACGTGTTTGTGTGGGCAGATTTTATTGAGGAGGATGCTGTGTCCGATGAGAACGGACGTTATGCTGACTTATATTATGACACGCAGCAGATACCGGCAATCAGTTATGTAGCCGACCGGATGACGGACGGAAGTTTGTTTAATAACGATGCTTGTGATGCTTTCTATGGGCATGTTGCAGCCGGAGAAGGAACAGTGCTTACTTTGAAGCGTCCGTTCGCAAAAGTGACTTACTCAAACGAGGATGCAATAGTTGTTTCGGGAAATGTAGCAGTCAGTTATGATGTTTTCAATAGGTTTAATATAATGAGTGGAACAGCATCTGGACAGGGCACAATCAGCTATACCGGTGAGGTGGCTGACCGTGCAGCCCGGGTGTGGTTCTCTAACTTCCTTTTTGCAAACCCTGTGGAAGGAAAGGTGGTACTGTCGGATATTTCCATTGAGGGAGACGGGGTACTGAAGCTTTTCGATACATCTAACTTGCAGCTGGCGGCTGGTGGCGGTCTGGTGGATGCGCATTTCAATTGGACGGATGCTAATGCCAGCATAAAGGTGGATGTAAGCTTTGACGATCCGGATGCTCCGAGAGTGGGCGACTATTATTATAGCGACGGCACATGGTCGCCCATGCTGAAAAGCGGAAAGACACCTGTCGGGGTGATATTCGCTTTAGTCGATGAAGGCGAAGCCGCTTCGGATGTAGTGGAGAATTATGAAGGAGTGGCTTTTGACGGAAATGCGATTCATGGCTGGGTAGTCGGTTTGCAGGAATACGCTTCAAGCCCGCGATTTGTACAGATTTCCACTGCAACCGGCACTGCCGGAAGCACGATTGAAGGCATAGAAGGTGTGGCCACGCATAATCTTAATGATGGAACCACATGCACGGATATTATGGGATATGCGAACACAAAGGCATGGAAAGCCAATCAGCTTTCTGAAGGCAAGACTTATTCTGCCTTGGAGGCTGTGGATAACTATCCGCTTTCTGTTCCGGTCACGGGAAACAGTGGCTGGTACCTTCCGTCCTTGAAACAGCTTTTGGTATTGCGCGACGCTTATAATGATGAAGGTAGCAAGGTAAAGTCGGCCTTGCAGGCCTTGCCCGAACAGGAGGAGGTGACTTATGTATTGGCCGATGGCACAGGAAATGATGCTTATTATTGGTCGAGCACGGCACGTAGCGGAGATGACGGAAACCAGGTATGGCTGTTGCGTTTCAATGCGACGGTAGATTCCTATACGGCATCTACTACAGGAAACTCTGGTCGCCATGTCCGTCCGATACTGACATTTTAATTAATGAAGAATTAAGAATGAAGAAATAAGAAGTAAGAATTAGTTTGTGACGCTTAAAAACTTAAGAACTTAAAAATAAAGTCTCGCAATCGCTTTCCCCTTGGGGGGAAGCGGCGGGGCTACAAACAATAAACACCATGAAAAAGATTCTTTTATATTCAACACTGGCTCTGGGCGTGGGACTGTGCTCGTGCAGCCAGGAAGATTTGGGAGAGAGCCCGGCTCAGGCTGTGGGACAGCCCGTCACCGTATCGGTGCAGTTGCCGGGTGAGGTGGGAAACGATGGCTTGTCGCGTGCCGTTCCGTCTATTCCGGCAGGCCATAAGCTGCGCTGCATCCTCTTTGTTTCGGATAACGTTGAAGGTACGGCAGATATTCGTCAGGAAGTTGTCGCTACGACTGTGGACGACAATATTGCATTCACTTTCACTCCGCCGGCAGACACTTATACCTGTTCGTTCTGGGCGGACTTCATAGAGGCTACTGCAACAGCAGATAACGATGGCACTTATGACGATTTGTACTATAATACGAAAAGCCTTCCAAACGTAACTTTTGCGGAAAACGCACCCCTCTTTTTTAATAATGAGGCATGCGATGCCTTTACGGGTCACTTCGACCAAACTGCGATTACAAACGGCCCGGTTACGTTGAGCCGTCCGCTAGCAAAGGTGAACTTTGTAGTGAAAGAAGAGGTATCCGGCAAGGTATCGGTTACTTCCGGCTATATCGTGAATAACGGAATGAATATCTTTACGGGAGCGGTGAACACAACTACTGCAACACTGAGTTGCTCTGATGTTGAGATTGAAGACGCAAATGAAAAGATTCTGTTTTATAACTACCTCTTTGCAGACGGAGCGAACACCAAACTTCCGGCAAGCATCTCCTTTAAGCTGGGCGAAACGGATGGCACTATTTCTACGAAGGAATTGGTGTTGAATGCCAACACTTTGTATAACTTAGAGTTCTCAACACAATCCGGAGCAATGGTTACATCTCCGAAGGTGGGCGATTACTTCTTTACTGACGGCACTTGGGCTTCATCGCTTGAAAAGAACAAGAACGTGGCGGGTGTGGTATTCGCAGTGAAAGGCGACGGTACGGACAGTGCCATTGAGAACGATGTGATTGACAACTATTCGGATGCGAACGGAGCTACGGATGTGCTTGCTTGGGTAGTTGCCGCTAAGGATGCGGGTAGTGGTAAGAAATTCTATACGGGAAGTGCCACAAACCTCCCGTCTGGCTTAGGTACAGATGGAGCAAACGACATTAAAGGTTATGCTAATACCGGATTGTGGTATACACAGAGCAATACGGAATATGAATATGAAGCTGTGGCAACTGCAAAGGCTTACGATGTGACTATCACGGGAGAGACCCTTAATAGCGACTGGTATCTTCCTGCTGCCGGACAACTGATGGCTTTGGTCAATGTATACGCTGAAAACAACATTAACGACCAAGGAAATGCCTTGGCCGTTAAAAAAAGTTTGCAACTGATAGAATCTGAACAAACCGATGGAACAGCATTGATGGGGAGCGGTTATTATTGGACAAGTTCAGGAAGCATGAGCAATGAGTCGGTTGCTGCTTATCGTGTGGGTTTCCATGAGACAAAAAATTATGGAAAGAATGGGGCAAATACGAGTCTTACTTCCGGTTCTTATGTCCGTCCCGTCCTGACAATCTTTAAATCAGCAAATTGAAATTCAACCATTAAAACAACAATATCATGAAAAAGGGTATTTTATTTCCAGTGCTGGCTTTGGGAATGGGATTGTTCTCATGTAGCCAGGAAGATTTGGGTAATTCGGCTTTACAGGCAGGACAACCTATTACGGTAACAGTAAAACTTCCGGATGATGCCGTCAATAAAGCGGCTTCACGTTATATCCCGTCGGCTTCGGACGACCAGCATCAATTGCGGTGTATTCTTCTGGTAACCAATAGTGACAATTCAACTATACGTATAGAAAAGTTGGCATCGGAAGCAAACGGTGATACATTCTCCTACACTTTTACTCCTAAAGATGCAAGCAACTACAAATGTGCTTTTTGGGCGGACTTTATCGATGCTGATGCAGACGTGACCGGAGAAGGGAATGATAAAAAGTATGCCGACCTTTATTATGATACGCAGAATCTGCCTTCAGTGTCATACAATACCGGTGTGACAACAGACGGCTCTCTTTTCAACAACGAGGATTGCGACGCTTATTGTGGAACGATTCCCACTGGAGGCAGCTTGAGCATAAAACTGAAACGTCCGTTCGCAAAGGTTAGCTTTGAGGATAAAGGTACTACCGCATCCTCTGCTTCTTCAATCAGCGTAAGCGGATATGGAGTGTATGGCGGATTCAACATTGAAACCAATGAGGTGGTTGAAACTGAAACCCTGATTTCAGGGACTGATATTGAACCAGTGAAAACAGACAACGTGTTCTTCTATAATTACCTTTTTGTAGGAAATAAGAATGAATTGCCTGATGGCGATAAGCAGTTCTCACTGACAGTTGACGGCACTACCAAAACCATATCAACAGAGAATATAACATTGACTTCCAACACGGAAGTGAGTGGCAGCTTCGACTGGGGAAGTGCTTCTGGAAGCGATAAAATAACCGTTACGGTTGATTTCAATGATACATGGATTGACCCGAACGCTCCGAAGGCAGGTGACTATTATTATAGCGATGGAACCTGGTCTGCCACTTTGAATAGTGAAAAGACCGCTATAGGTGTGGTATTCGCAGTGAAGGGTGACGGAAGTGCCATCGATTCTGATGTGGTGTCTAATTATAGCAGTGTGAGATTTAAGGATAATGCGATTCATGGTTGGGTAGTTAGTTTGAAGGAAATAACCCCTACACCGAGATTTGCTTCTTCTTCGGATGGCCAAAATGGGGTTACTGTGAGCAGTATAAATGGGGTAAATACCGAAACGACAGATATAAAAGGTTATGCGAATTGTAGTGTATGGAAGAGTAATACATTGGCTAATGAAGCAGTTTATACGGCATTGCTTAAAGCAGAATCGTATGCTGCAGACTATTCGGCCACATTGTCAGTAACTGGAACAAGTGGTTGGTATATCGGTGCGATTGCTCAGATGGATGTTCTCCGTTCTGCATACAATGTAACTGACAGTAAGGTAAAGGCTGCTTTACAAGCTTTAGAAGATGATAGTAAAGCTGATCTGTTCGCCACGGGAACAGGAGCTTCTTCATATTATTGGTCAAGTACAGCCAATCAAGGTGCAGATAAGAATTCAGTCCGGACTATTGTGTTCGATGCTTCTGTAGAATCATATATGAGTACTCATAATGGAGATGCAGGTCGTCATTGCCGTCCCATTCTGACTTTTTAATCAATCTTTGAAAAAGACAACTACCACAGCTTCTTTCATTTGAAAGTCAGCTTTCAGTACTTTCCAGACAGTACTCCAGTACTTCCAAGTAGGTACTCCAGTACTGCAAGGAAAGTACTCCAGTACTTCCTAGGAAGTACTGGCTTTGTTTAAGAGCTGTAAGGTAATTATTTATCTTTATAGAGGAATCTATTATGAAAAAACTGTTATTATATTCAGCTTTGGCATTAAGCATGGCTTTTTCCTCATGTAGCCGGGACGACAATACCAATCCGCAGACACCGAAAGGGGACGGCACCGTGACCGTCACGGTAACCTTGCCCGATGGAGTCCTGGCCGATGCCGGTTCGCGCGCCATGCCGTCTGCCTATCCGGGGCACAAGCTCCGCTGCATCCTTATCGTGGAGGAAAACGGAGCGGTGACCATCAGGCAGGAAAAGCTGGCAGACGAGGCGCAAGACGGAAGCTTCTTCTTCGACATCACCCCGGAGAGCGAGGACTTCAAGTGCTCGTTCTGGGCGGACTACATCAAGGAGGATGCTTCTGCAACAGACGGAAGATATCCAGATTTATACTATAACACTGAGTCACTCCCTACGGTGAGCTATAAAGTGACAGGAAACGAACTGTTCAATAATGATGCATGCGATGCTTTCAGCCTTTCGCTTCTTAACGGAGCAACCGCCGGGACGATGACCCGTCCGCTGGCAAAACTGAGCTTCACCGATGAACGCCCTGCCACGGTGGCTGAGGCCGGAAGCATAGCGCTGAGCGACTATAAGGTGTATACGGACTTTAACATCGTGAACGGAACAGTGGGCGATACGCCCGCGACGCTTTCCTATTCCGGTACACCGGCTGATGCGGAGAAAGGCGTATGGTTCAGCAATTACCTCTTAGTGGGCAACAAGAACCGCTTGCCGGGAAATTTTTTCATGACGGCAGGCGCGAACACCCACGAGGTGGCAACGGACAACGTGACGCTGACCGCCAACCGCCCTATCACAGCCTCGCTCAACTGGCAACGTGCGAACGGCATTATCACGGTGGACGTGAGTTTTGACGACCCTGATACTCCGAATGTTGGTGACTATTATTACAGTGACGGTTCATGGAGCACCCAGTTGCAAACGGAAAAAACCGTTGTCGGTGTGGTTTTTGCCACTTCAGAAACGGAAGCTGCTTTCGATTCTCCCGGAAACTATGAAGGTGTGACTTTTGAAGACGGAAAGGTACATGCTTGGGTTGTGGCTTTGCAAGATGTTTCCGGTTCGCCAAGATTCGTAGATACGGCAGCTGGAGCAAGCGGTGCTACTATTAGTGGTATAGATGGCATAGGTGAAGGAGAATCTGACATCATGGGTTATGCAAACTGTCTGTCATGGAACACGGTCACAAACCCCTTACTAAACGGTAGTGTATATTCGGTAGTGCCTAAAGTTGTTGACAACGCTTATGCGGAAAGCAGTGGACTTACTCCTCCAAGTACGGCTACCGACTGGTATATCCCAGCACTTGGGCAGATGCTTGTTCTGCGTGATGTTTATCTTGAAGACAATAGCGTGATAAAGGCTTCCCTGACAGCGGCGGGTGGAACTGAGCTTCAGGTATTGAATGGAACGGAGGTCCTTTGGTATTGGACGAGTACCGCACGATCCAATGAATCGCAAAATCAGGTTTATCAAATCACATTTCATGCTGAAACAACTTCTTACTATAGCGGTCATAGCGGGGGATCTGGAAAGAAGTGCCGTCCTATCCTGACTTTCTGATAAAAAACATGGCATATCCCTTTATCCGATCCACGTTTGGCAAGGGCAGGGTGGGGCATTTCTTCAGCAGTCTTGAATCATTAATAATGAAGAATGTATGAAATACACAATTTATCTGTTGGGAATTACTTGCGTATTCCTGGCTTCTGCTTGTTCCGATGAGGATATTCCATCGTCGGCTGTGGATACCGAGGCTGTGGATACTCCGGAGGCTTGGCATGATAAAATCCGGACACAGCCTTATCCCAAACTCTCGAACGAACTTTATCTGAATCCTCCGCCGCTTATCGTGCCGCAGGATTCGAAGACTGGTGAGAAACTTCAGTTTGCCCTTTCGCAGGACGAGACTTTCCCTGATGCTTCGACTCAGCTTTCAGAAATGGATGAGTGGTGCATGTTCAACCCCCACCGGGAGCTTGAAGCCGGGACGTGGTACTGGCGTTACCGCAACATTTCGGTTGACGGGTCGGAGGGAGAGTGGAGCGAACCTATTGCCTTTGAGGTAAAAGCGGAGACTCCTGTGTTCGTTACCCCCGACTTCGCCACGTTCCGCGCCAACATTCCGCAGGCGGGAGCCGATGCACATCCACGTCTTTACTGTTTTCTGAACGGAGATTGGGCCAAGGCACGGCAGCGTGTGACATACCATGCGGAGTACAGAGGACTCATCGGCCGTGCGGACAGTGCCTTGAAAGTGGATTACAGTACATATTTGGCTATGGTGACGGAGGATGGCATGGAGGAGATGGCAGATTACGTAGAGAATCTCCATCAGGCTTATCTGCTGACTCAGGATCAGACGTATTCGGCAAAGCTGTCGGAAATCCTGACCCTGTTGTGTGCACATGACTTTTCCGACAGCGAACTGTTCGTTTCCAATTTCAGTTCGACAGCTATCGCATACAGCATTCTCGTGCCGTATGATCTGCTGTACAATCGTTTGAACGGAGGCCAGATACGTACGGCTCAGGAATTGCTGATGCGCATTGCCCGGCATTATTACGAATCTTATTGTGGAATGCAGGAGAACCATATCTTCGACAATCACTTCTGGCAGAAGAACATGCGTATTCTTTTTCAGATAGCTTTCTGTCTGTGGGACAAAGCGGGCTATGAGGAAGAGGCATCCCGTATGCTGGAATACTATTATGAGCTTTGGACTGCTCGTGCTCCGGCTTCAGGTTTTAACCGCGATGGAGCCTGGATTAACGGAAGCGGTTATCTTTCTGCCAATTTCTATACCTTATATTACATGCCGATGCTGATGTCATGTATCGGGCAGACGGACTTCCTCCAGCATCCGTGGTATCAAAATGCCGGACAGGCTTTGGCGTACAATTTTCCTCCTTCATCGCTGAGTTCCGGGTTTGGTGACATGAGCGAGCGTCTGGACGTTCCGGGCAGACAGTATGCGGCGTTCGCAGACTTCCTTGCAAGGGAGACGGGTGACAGCTATGCCGGATGGTATGCCAATGAGTGTTCTACTGATGATGACCCGAACAATGATGTGGCAGACGATGTGCTGTTCCGCATTTACCGTATCTGTCGGAACAGTACTTATGACACGGATTTTCCTGAAAGTGCACCCAAGATGCTTTGGTATAAGGACATCGGTGAGGTGGTGATGCACAGCGATCTTGAGCATACGGCAGACAACTTGATGTTGGGATTCCGTTCTAGTACGTTCGGTTCGGGAAGCCATACCTTGGCCGACCAGAACAGTTTTAATCTGCTGTACGGAGGGAAGGAAGTGTATTACCATTCGGGCTATTATACGAGTTTCTCCGATGCGCATACACTGACATCGTACCGCCATACTCGGGCGCACAATACCATTCTGGTGAACGGTATCGGTCAGGCATTCACCACCGAAGCCTATGGGATGATGCTTCGTGCCGCAGGGGGAAGCCATATAGCGTATGCGCTGGGCGATGCCTCGGAAGCTTACTGTGGCATTTCCGATGACCCGATGTGGGTGAAGAATTTTGAGAATGCGGGCATCGCACAGACACCGGAGAACGGGTTCGGTACTACTCCGCTCACGAAATACCGCCGTCAGGTGCTTATGCTTTATCCGGACATCGTGCTCGTGTATGATGAACTGGAAGCATCGGAACCGGTGCGTTGGGAATGGCTGCTGCACAGCCCCGTGCAGTTCGGCATCGAGGGGCAGATGTTCACTACTCACTTGGACAATGGGGTGGCAGTGGCACGGATGTTCAGTGACTCCTCGTTCGAGGTATCGCAGACCGATCAGTTTGCCGTTTCTCCCGGTGAAGGCTATGCGAACCAGTGGCATCTGACAGCTTCTTTTGAAAACATTCCGCAATGCCGCATCCTGACACTGGTGCAGGTGAGGGGCTCGGAAAGCGAGGTGCTTCCGGTAGTCCGTAACGGAAACCGCATTACGTGCGGTGACTGGGTTATCGAGGTGAATCTTGACCCGTCGTCCGCTGAAAGGTTTCAGGTAACAAACAGTTCGTCGGCTGCGGTTTACAGTTACGGTTCGGACAACCCGGTGCTGGGAGGAAAGGCTTACGCAAGGCAGTACCGCAACTCTTCCGTGCTTTATGACAACATGGACGGGGCATATCGGACGGACGAACAGACAGACCGTAAGCCGGTGGCAAGCAGAAAGGGATGAAAATGAAGAATGAAGAATGAAGAATGAAGAATGAAGGCTATATGAAAAATATTCTTTTATTGTGTTTGTGTATTGTAGGGATTGGTTGGACGGCTTGTGCCAACAATCCTCTTCGCACATCTCCTTATCCTTTGGAAGCGAACGATGTGTTCATTAATCCGGCTCCGTTACTGGTGCCGCCTTCCATGAGGGAAGGCGATTTGCTTCAGTTCAATCTTTCGAAGGACAGACGTTTCAGGGGAAACGATGATATTCTGTCGGAACCTGTTCCCTGGGGCGTGTTCAATCCGCACCGTGTGCTGGATGAGGGCAAGTGGTACTGGCGGTTCCGTTCCGTGGATAAGGACGGGACAGAACACCCGTGGAGCAAGACTTACAGCTTTACCATAAGGCCTGGTACTCCGCAGTTTGCCACTCCTCAATTCAGCGACTTTCTGGCCGGTATTCCTGAAGAAGGTCCGCGCATTTATTGTTTTCTGCGCGAAGGGCTTGAAGAGGCGCGCAGGACGGTACGTTCGCATCCGGAATTCAGCAGTATGATAGAGGATGGAAGACGTGCACTGGCAATGAGCTTCACTACCGACACCGTCCCCTACAAACATGTGTTCGAGATGTCGGAGAGTTGTGACATGCTGAATACGGCTTATCAGATGCTTGGTCGGAAAATCTATGCGGACAAGATGGTGCAGAACCTGCGCTGCCTGCTGCCGGAGAATCTGACGGATGAATTTCTTGCCAATGACTTCAATGCGGGTGAGCTTGTGTATGTGCTGGCCTGTACTTACGAGACTTGCGGTGATTTGCTGGCTCCGGCAGAACGCAGGCGGACAGAGGAGCTGATTCTGGAAGTCATTTCCCGATATTATCACGAGCGGTTGGTGGGGCAGACGGAGAACCGTTTTTTCGATGAGCATATCTGGCAGTTTACTATCCGCCGCTTTGTGCAAGGATGCCTGGTGATTTTCGACAAATATCCCGAAGCGAAGGAGTTTTTGCGATATTTCTACGAGCTATGGACTTCGCGCGCTCCGGCCACGGGCTTCAACCGCGACGGGGCATGGCAGAACGGGGCGAACTACTTCAGCGCGAATGCGGTCAGCCTGATGTATCTGCCCAAACTGTTCGGTTATGCCACAGGGACGGACTTCCTCCGGCATCCGTGGTATCAGAATGCGGGGAAAGGGGTGGCCTGCACCTGGATTCCCGGTTCGCTCAGTTCCGGTTTCGGTGACGGACATGAGAAGATGAATGAAAAGCCGCTCCGCATCCGGAGTGCTTTTGCTGATTTCCTTGCCCGTGAGCTGGGCGACTCGTATGCTGCTTGGTATTCGGAAAAGAATCCGCTCTACAAGAGCGAGTTTGAGACCCGTCTTTACCGTATGGCTTGCGGAAAGAAACGTCCGGCATCGTGTGCGCTTCCTGAAGGCGCGCCGAAAGCGGTGTGGTTTAAGGATTGCGGCGAGATGATAGCGAACTCCAATCTGAGCAATCCGGAAATGAATGTTAGCCTGAGTTTCCACTCCAGTCCGTTCGGGTCGGGAAATCATACGCACTCCAACCAGAATGCTTTTAATCTGCATTATGGTGGTGAAGCGGTGTTTCATGCCGCCGGACATTATATGAATTTCAGCGATCCGCACAATCTTCTGTCGTACCGCCACACCCGTGCGCACAATACGGTGATGGTAAACGGAATAGGGCAGCCTTTCACTCCGGACGCTTACGGCTATATTGTCCGCATGCTGGACGGAGACCACCTGTCTTATGCGCTGGGGGATGCTTCGGAGGCCTATTGCGGGGTAAGCGACATCAAGCTTTGGAAAGAAGCTTTCAAGAAGTACGGGCTGGAGCAGTCGCCAGAGAACGGTTTCGGAGAGAATCCGCTCACGAAATACCGTCGTCACATCTTCCTGCTGTATCCGAATATCGTGGTCATCTACGATGAGCTGGAAGCGTCGGAAGTGGCACGGTGGGACTGGCTGCTTCATAGTCCGGTGAAGTTTGAGATAGACGAAGCGTCCGCGGCCTTTTCCACGGAAGCCTGGTCGGGGAAATTCCGTTCGTTTACCCGTCTGTTCAGCGGTGCGGACGTTCATTTTGCCCAGACGGACCGGTATGCGGCACCTCCCAACGAATATGCCGGGCAACGCGGAGAAGATTTCACTCCGTCATGGACGCTTACGGCAAGTCTGACGCCGGTAAAGAAAGCGCGTGTGTTGGCGGTTATCCAGATTGAGGCGGACGGCATGAAGGCGGTGGACGTGAAGCGTGCGGGAAACCGTTTCAAGTTTGGTGGCTGGACACTGGAAGCCGAACTCGACGGAAACCGCCGTCCGGCTCTGTACATTGAGAATAAAGACAAACGTGTGACGTTCTTCTACGGAAAGCGGACTGTAGTGCTTGATGGAATAGTCCGTCGCCTTCAGTCGGACGATGCCTCTGTGTTGTCTGATACGGAGAACGGATACCGGAAAATATATGAGATGATGGATTGCAATGTGGAACGGATGGGAGAATGGAAATAAGTGTGAGGATTTATAGTCAAGGATGTGTCACTGATTCTTAAAAATATAGTTAAATTTACCTCTACACGTACGTGTCAATGAGGTTCAAAATGAAAGAAGCCCCAGGAATCTTGTCTTGAGGCTTCTTTTCTTTAGGGACACTCAGTAAATAGTATAAAAATAGCCAACTAATTCATACACAAAGTATTGCGAATTAGTTGGCTTTTTTGTATCTTTAGGTATTCCCCCGAAAATAAGGTTTAGCAGCCAAAACGGGGGAAATACTCCGACTAAGATATGGCTAAGATACAAAATATTTCAGAAATTCACCCTACTTTGGGGTTTACAGAATTTGATGTTCTGGAAAAATACCGTAAGAGTTTTAATGAGAGTGAGCTTGGCAGGCTTCACTCGGTGTTTCCGTTTGATCGTATGGCAAAAGCCGCAGGCCTGTCGGAACAGCGACTGGGACGCAGGAATATCTTCAGCCCTGCGGCGAAGATTGCCCTCATGGTCCTGAAGGCGTATACCGGATTCTCCGACAGACAGTTGGTGGAACATCTCAACGGCAACATACACTATCAGATATTCTGCGGAATCATGATAGACCCGTCCTTCCCTATAACCAACTACAAGATAGTCAGTGCTATCCGTAATGAGATGGCATCCCGTCTTGACATCGACTCCCTCCAGGAAGTGCTGGCCTCACACTGGAAACCTTATCTTGAGAACCTTCACGTGTGCATGACTGATGCCACATGCTATGAAAGCCACATGCGTTTTCCGACAGATATGAAACTCCTGTTTGAAGGACGGAAAGTCAGTGACCGCATCGTCAGCATTGACCGTCATTATGTACGTCCAATAGTAAGAGGAAAGGAAACAAAATCCGTTGAATTCGGTGCAAAGGTTAACAACATACAGATAGACGGTATATCGTTTATCGAACACCTCTCGTTCAAGGCTTTCAACGAGGGTATACGCCTGAAGGACTGCATCCGCATGCAGCAGAAGCTCATGAATGTGAGGGTAAGATGCGTGGCTGCCGATTCCATATATGCCAATAATGCCAACAGAAAGTTCTGCACGAAATATGGTATATCCACTTCCTTCGTACGCAAGGGAAGGGCGGCAAAGGATGAGCCCTTGAGGAAGGTGCTCAGAAGTGAACTCTCCAAAGAAAGGGCCACCCGGCTTGAAGGAAGCTTCGGTA
>ENA-ORSI01000759-ORSI01000759.1-human-gut-metagenome-genome-assembly--contig:-NODE-759-length-32502-cov-5.271150_pt1 | contig 32502 bp, 30 predicted proteins | sample MGYA00242187_ERZ509154 | MGnify/ENA primary metagenome ERZ509154 (study PRJEB26280, sample SAMEA2338627) | human gut metagenome | biome: human gut; feature: human-associated habitat; material: faeces...
AATAATATTAAAAAGAATTATCACAACAAAACAATTGGAATTCTAATTGTTAAGAAAAAAAAATAAATATGTCATCGAATATACAACAAGTCCGGATATTTATGTTACAACATATATGTTAACTTAATATTTTAATTGAGATTTTGAAAAATGAATTATTATGAACAAGTTGAAAATTTAATTAAAAATAATGAAGTTAATAAGAAAGTACGTGCCTTACAGGATAATAGTGAGACTTTATATACCTATTGGAATATTGGCCGACTCATAATTGAAGCTCAAGGCGGTGAAAAGCGAGCTAAGTATGGGGATGGCTTAATTAAAGAATGGGGAAATAAATTAAGTGAAAAGTATGGTAAAAATTATGATGCAAGGACTTTAAGAAGAGCTCGCACTTTTTTTAATGTTTTTTCAATTTGGGGTTCAGTGAGCCCCAAATTGACTTGGACTCATTATCGCTATATTTTACCAATAAAAAACGAAAATGAAAGAAACTATTACATTAACCGAGTAATATTAGATAATCTATCAGTTAGAGATTTAAGGCGTGAAATAAAAAATAAATCATTTGATAGATTATCTTATAAAGATAAAAACAACATCGAAATAATTAATGATATGAATTTATCATTATCAATTGAAGATATGATTAAAGATCCTATTATTTTAAAAAGTGATGTAGATACAAATGAAATAAATGAGAAAGTTATTCATAAATATATTATCTCTTTATTAGAAGATAAGTTTTTAGAACTCGGTACTGGTTTTGCTTTAGTTGGTCATGAATATAAAATAGTTATTAGTAATAATACATATCACATCGATTTATTATTCTTTAATACAGAACTAAATTCTTATATTGTTGTTGAAGTTAAAACTAGAGCTTTAAAGCCCCAAGATATTGGTCAATTAGAATTTTATGTTGGCTATGTTGAAAATAATATTAAAAAGAATTATCATAACAAAACAATTGGAATTCTAATTGTTAAGAAAAAAAATAAATATGTCATTGAATACACAACAAGTCCGGATATTTATGTTACAACATACATGTTAAATTAATATTTTAATGGAGGTTTTGGAAAATGAATTATTATGAACAAGTTGAAAATTTAATTAAGAATAATGAAGTTAATAAGAAAGTACGTGCCTTACAAGATAATAGTGAGACTTTATATACCTACTGGAATATTGGTAAGCTTATAGTTGAAGCTCAAGGCGGGGAAAAACGTGCCAAGTATGGGGATGGTTTAATTAAAGAATGGGGATGTAAGTTAAGTCTAAAATATGGCAGAAATTATGATAAAAGTAATCTTAGCAAAATGCGAAAATTTTACACAATTTTTCCAATTGTGGACACACTGTGTCCACAATTGAATTGGTCACATTATAGAAGTCTTTTATCAATTAAAAACCCCAACGAACGTAACTATTACATTAACCGAGTAATACTAGATAATCTATCAGTCAGAGATTTAAGATATGAAATAAAGAATAAATCATTTGATAGATTATCTTATGCTGATAAAAACAACATTGAAATAATTAGTAATAATACTACCCTATCAATTAAAGATATGATTAAAGATCCTATTATTTTAAAAAGTGATATAGATCCAAAAGAAATAAATGAAAAAGTAATTCATAAATATATTATCTCCTTATTAGAAGATAAGTTCTTAGAACTTGGTACTGGTTTTGCTTTAGTTGGCCATGAATATAAAATAGTTATTAATAATAATACTTATCACATCGACTTATTATTCTTTAATATAAGACTTAATTCTTATATTGTTGTTGAAGTTAAAACTAGAGCTGTTAAGCCCCAAGATATTGGTCAATTACAGTTTTATGTTTCCTACGTTGAAAACAATATAAAGGATAGCAATCACAACAAAACAATTGGAATTTTAATTGTTAAGAAGAAAAATAAATATGTCATTGAATATACAACAAGTCCAGATATTTATGTTACAACCTATATGTTAAATTAGATATTATAAATTAAATTTAACTATAACAATATTGCAAAATATTATTATAGTAAACGCAGGTATTTATTAATATTTTACCTGCGTTTACTTTAAAATAATAAATGGTTTTAAATATTCATTATTTACTTCATATATAGCTATATCTTGGTTTTGATATGTAAATATTACTTTATCTTTTATATTAAATGAGTTTGGAATAGAACTACCATTTGATACTTTTTTAATTAAAGTATCGGGTAGTTCTATTACTGGGTAATTTAAAAAGTCTTTAATATTTAATAATTTATAATTACCATTTTTGATATCCTCTATAGTATAAGAATCAGTTATATTAAAATAACCTTGTTTAGTACGGATTAAATTATTCATAGTACCTACAGTATTTAAATAATTAGTTAAATCATTTATTAATGAACGGATGTAAGTACCTTTGGATACTTTAGTTTTAAAAGTAATAATATTATTTTCATAAGATAATAATTCTAAACTATAGATATGGACTTCTCTTTTTGGTAAATTTATAGGAATGTTACTGCGAGCATAGTCATATAGCTTTTTGCCATTTATTTTAACTGCCGAATAAATTGGTACTTCTTGGTTATAGACTTTTGGAAAATTTGCAAATACTTCTTTTATCATATCAACTGATACATTTGAATTATCAGTTGATATAATATTACCTGTAATATCTCCAGTGTCTGTTTTTATTCCGAGTTTTATTTCAGCGATATACTCTTTATCATAAGAAGTTATTAAATTTACTAGTTTAGTATATTTACCAATAAGACATACTAAAACTCCGGTAGCCAGGGGATCTAAAGTACCAGTATGCCCTATTTTTTTAGTATTAAAGATGTGGTTAAGTTCATTAACCACATCTCTACTAGTTTTATTCTTTCCTTTATTTACAATTAATAATGCATCCATAAATCACCTTAATTTAAAGCTAAGCCATCAATACAATTATCATAAATCCAAAGTTTCAAATCATCCATATTATTTGTTTCATAATATTTGATAAGTTTTTTAAAAAAATCTTTTTGAAGTTCGTTAGCAATTGATATTATGCCACAACCATTATCTATCATTATTTTATTGGCAAATAACATGGCTACTCTCTTATTGCCATCTATAAACATTTGGCGACGCATTAGCCAAAGCATTATTTCAATAGCAATTTCAGTCTTTGTTTTAGTATTTTGATTTAATAGTTGTTCTAATTCTTCTTTTATTTGACTCTCTATGGGAAATTGAGGTTTCCAAGATGTCCCACCAATGTTAACTGGTGTTGTTCTAATACGACCTAAATCACTATCTAAAACTAATTTATCACATACTAATTTGTGAATATCACAAATTGTATTAAAACTATAATTAGCATTATCTTCTGCTAAAATAAATTGCCAAGCATATTTCAAATTATTTATCGCAATAACTTCATTAACACTAAGTCCATTTACAATACCTCTATCATAAATAACTTGAGTTTCTGGATAAGTTACCGATATTCCCTCCAAATTAGCACTTTTCCAAATATAGTCCACAATGTTCCTTTTGGCAATAAAGACATTTTGTTCTCTAGTTAAATTATATTTGTTTTCCATTAATCCTCCGCAACTTAATTCAATGAACTGATTATATCATCTATTTTTTTACCGTACTCAATTGATTCATCATAAACAAATTTAATTTCGGGAGTATGTCTGATCTCTATTCTTTTACTGACTTCTCCCCGAATATAGGAAGAAGCTTCATTTAATTCTCTTTCCAAGGTGGTTTTATCTAAATTAGCTAAAGAAGTAAAATAGACTTTACAAAAACTTAAATCATTTGTTACTTTGCAGCCAGTTACAGTTACAGTTTTAAGTAAAGAATCACTTGCTTCATTAGCAAGTATTTCACTGATGTAGCGAGACATATCACTTGCTATACGTTCTATTTTATGACTAGGCATGAGGAATCTCCACCATTTCATAACATTCAATGATATCATTTTCTTTGAAATCATTAAATTTTTCTAAAGTTACCCCACATTCGTAGCCTTTTTTAACTTCTTTAACTGTATCTTTTTCTCTTTGCAATGATGCTACTTTATCATCACTAGCAATAATTATTCCATCGCGGATTACTCTAGCAAGGCAACCATTTTTAATGATACCATCGGTAACATAAGAACCAGCGATATTACCAATTTTAGAGAATTTAAATATCTTACGAACTGCTACACTACCAAGAATCTTTTCTTCATAAACTGGATCAAGCATACCATTTATTGCCGCTTCGATGTCTTCGATTAGTTTATAAATTATTGTATAAAGACGGATTTCAATATTTTTATCTTTAGCTAAATCCTTAGTATTATTTGGAGCAATAACATTAAAGCCAATAATTATGGCATTAGAAGCAGTAGCTAAGATAACATCAGATTCTGTAATTGCACCGATTCCACTACGAATTACATTTACTGATACTCCTTTAGTTGTTATTTTTTCTAAAGCATTTTTAACTGCTTCTTCACTACCCCGAACATCAGCTTTTAAAATGATATTTATCTCTTTATTACCGGCATCAACTGAGGCAAATAATTCATCTAAAGAAAGTCGTTTTTGATTTGTTTCTTGTAGTTTTAATAAATCAGCCCTTTTTTCAGCAATTTTCTTAGCTTCTGCTTCAGTTTCAAAAGCCATGAATTTATCCCCAGCAGAAGGATTTTCTGTTAAGCCAGTTATTTCTACTGGAGTTGAAGGACCTGCTTCAACAATTGATTCACCCCGGTCATTTTTCATAGTCCGGACTTTAGCATAACTTGAACCAACTACAATAGGATCTCCAATTCGAAGTGTACCATTTTGAATTAGGAATGAGGCAACACCACCGACATTTTTATCTAAACGTGATTCAATTACTGCTCCAACAGCATACCGATTAGGGTTAGCTTTAAGTTCATTTACTTCCGCAATTGTAAGAATTGTTTCTAAAAGTAAATCTACTCCTTCACCAGTTACTGCGGAAATATTGATAAATGGTGTATCTCCACCCCATGCTTCTGGAGTGATACCTGCTTCATTCATTTCAGTTAAAACACGGTCAATATTAGCATCTGGTTTATCAATTTTGTTAACAGCTACAATAATTGGAACATTTGCACTTTTAGCGTGATCTATTGCTTCTTTAGTTTGAGGTTTAACGCCATCATCTGCTGCAACAATAATAATAACTATATCAGTTACACTAGCCCCTCTAGCCCGCATTTCCGTGAATGCTGCATGGCCTGGGGTATCAATAAATGTTATTAATTCATCATTGTACTTAGTTTGATAAGCCCCAATATGTTGAGTGATACCACCAAACTCTTGGGTTACAACATGAGTATTTCTAATATAATCAAGTAGAGTTGTTTTGCCATGATCGACATGACCCATAATAGTTACTATTGGTGGTCTTTTAACTAAGTCTTCGGGATTATCAACTATTTCATATTCTTCAAAATTAGCTACATCTTGAGTTTCTTCTCTTTTTAATGTCTTACCATAATCAAGAGCAATTATTTCAGCATTATCAAAATCAATTGCTTGATTTTGATTAAGCATTAAACCAAGTTGCATTAATTTTTTTATAATTTCTGTTGAATTAACACCCAAAGCTTGAGCTAAATCTCCAACTGTCATACCATTTTTATAAAGAATAATACTATCATCAGCAACATTGCTCATAAGTTTATTTTTATGCTTATACATTTCTTTTTTTAGCATATTAAATTCATTTTTATTATTATTAGAGTCTTTTTTCTTGAGCTTTTGTTTACTAACACTTTCTTTTCTAGCTTTATCAAAAGTACTAGATGTTAAAATTTCATCAACTTTGTCTTCAATTTCTTCATCTTCTTCAAAAGTCAATCCTTCATCAGTACTAATTAAATTGATGGTATTATCTAGCATAATAATATCATCATCAGTAAGCTCATCAGTTGCATTATGAACATTTATTCCTAATTCATTACATTTTTTTAATATTTCCGCAACAGATAAATTAACATCTTTAGCATAATCACTAACGGTCATGTTATCACTTTCCTTTCTTTTTTATTTTAACATATTTTCTAATTCTTCATAAATATTATCAGGTATTTCTACTTCCAAAATACGATTTAATATTTTACTATGGCGAGCTTTCTTTATTACTTCAATATCTTTTTTTAAGTATGCTCCTCTTCCATTACTTTTACCAGATTCATCTATTATTATATTTCCTTCTGGAGTTCTTAGAACTCTTATAAGTTCTTTTTTAGGTAATTTTTCATGAGTTACTATACAACTACGCATTGGTATTTTTTTAACTTTCATTAACTATTACCCGCTTTATTAATTTCTTCCATAGTCTTTATTTCTAAATGATATTTAGTAAGGCGACTAGCAAGTTTAATATTGCTTCCTTTTTTACCAATGGCCAAAGATAAATTATCTTCATTTACTATTACTAGAGCTTCTTTCTTTTCAGCATCAGTAATACTAACTATAACATCTTTAGCAGGAGTCATAGCACTCTTTATAAATTCTACCGGGTCTTCATTATAAGGAATAATATCAATTCTTTCGCCATTTAATTCTTTTAGTATTCCTGCAATTCTAGAACCTCTTTCACCAATACAAGAACCAATTGGATCTATTTTATCATTAGTAGAATATACCGCAACTTTACTTCTAATACCTGGTTCACGAACGACCATTTGTAAAACAATTGTGCCATTAGCCACTTCTGGTATTTCGTGTTCAAATAGCCTTTTAACAAAGCCATAATTTTTACGTGAAAGCTTAATTACTGGTCCTTTTGGCCCATTATCTACTTTAGTTACATAAACTTTAATATTAGAACCCATAACAATCTTTTCACCTGGAATAATATCTTTTTTAGGAAGTATTCCTCTAGTTCTACCTAAATCGATATAGTAGTTATTTTGGTCTTCCAAAGCTACCATACCAATCATTAATTCGTCTTGCTTATCAGCAAATTCTTCAATGATGCTGGCCTTTTCAGCTTCTCTAATTTTTTGCATAACTACTTGTTTAGCAGTACCTGCAGCAACACGACCAAAATCAGCTGGGGTTACTTCTTGTTCAATTGTTTCGCCGACTTTTATATCTGGAACAATCTTTTTAGCGTCTTCTAATAATATTTGTGCATCACGATTTATAGAAGGTTCTACATGTTTAACATTTCCCTCTTCATCTTCTTCATCATGTCCTTCGTCATATTCATCTACAACAACTAAATAAGAATAAACTTTAATTTCGCCAGTGTCACGATTAATATCAACACGAACATTGGTCTTAGAATTAAAATTTTTCTTATAAGCTGTTTGTAAAGCTAGTTGTAATGCTTCAAATACAACATCCGGACTAATGTTTTTTTCTTCTACTAGAGTATCTAGAGCTTTAATTAATTCTTTACTATTCATTTTAACCTCTTTCCTTACTTACAACATCCATAATATAACTATCACTAGTTATGTCAGCTTTATCAACTATTGGATCAACAATTTTGGTAGCATAAACAATAGTTTCTAAATCAATTCCTCCAACTTTATCTAGAGTAATTGTTAAGAAATTGTAATTTCCTTTCTTTTCAAAAGTAATATCATCAACAATTATTTCATCACTTGCTAATTCTTTTTGTAAATCAATTTTTAATTTGTCTAATTTTTCTTGCATAACGCCTCCATAACTAATAATAAAAGTGGGATTTTCTGCCCACTTAAAATTGCAACTACATTATAACATAAATTATCCGTAATTAAAAGAAAAAATTAAATTTAGTAATTTTAAGCCTTATCATCAACTATTTCTTTTACTTTATCTATACTTAAATTACTTGCTTTAGCAATATCTTCAATAGGTGTGCCTATCTTATAGAAGTTCTTTATCATTTCTATTTTAGTTTGCTCAACACCTTCATCATAGGCTAGCTTCTTTTCCGTATTATGTATCATTTTTTGTTCTTCATCATGGGTATATGGATAAATAAATCCTTTTTCACTATATTTCATCAACGCTTCACCATACTCCTTTATTATCTCATCTTCCGGATAAAAACTTGCTAATTCTTCTTCCGTTTTATTTAGCATAAGTATATATCTATACTTCTCTACTTCATTATTATCATAGCAAAATTTCTCAAAGTTGTCCATAAAAATATCGTATGATTTTAAGGTATCAATTTTCATTCCTTTAGCATTACCAAATTCATTTATTAATATTGTTTCTTTAGTATTTACTTTACCAAAATTTAAATTTATCTGAATTATTTCTGTTTTTAAATCATATATCTTTTCATTATTTTCATCTTCTATTACGGAATATCTATTAAATAAATTTACTAAATAAGCAAAATTTCTAAAGAATTTAACATAATTATAGTCATTAGTATTTACTTCAACATTGGCTATTATGCCATCCACTTTTACTATTACATCTACTCTCTTCGCTTTTTCAATTTTTTGAGTTTTACCTAATTCCGTATTAATAAATTCTATTATTTCTACGGTTTTATCCAATACTTGAGAAATTATTTGTTCAAGTATTTTTTTGCCCTTTTTAGATAACATTACTGCTTTAAATGAATCATCACCTGATCCTAAAATTTCATTTTTAGCCATTAACCATAACCTCCTTAATGTAGGAAAAACTTACTAATAACCTAGGCATATTAAAGAATTTCTATTAGTAGTTCTTCCTTGATTAATTATGCTAGCACACAATAAATCATTAGTCTATAGGAGATGTTGTCTATTTTTGTCTATATTTGTCTTATTTTATCAAACCATTTTGAATATATTTATTTTCATTAATAACAACAAAAGCATCAGGATCATTTCGGCGAATAATTCTAGTTAATTTTTTCAATTTGCTTTTATTAAGATGAATAATAAGCATGTCTTTCTTAATTTTTTCATGAGTATTTTTTAAATCAATAACAGATGCACCAAATCCCGATGCCCGAATTTCTTTTAACATAGCTGGTTCTAAAGAAGCTTTAGTAATTACTTGAACTCCAATTAAGCCTTCAACAAAACGATTAGAAATAAATGTGCCGATGTAAGTTCCAGCAGCATAACCAGCAGAGTAAAATATTGGAATAAGAATCGAATCAACTGCATTATTTAATGCTTCTCGAGCCGCAAAAAACCAAATTAAGACCTCAAAAAAAGCAACAATTGCTGGTGTTATATTTTTGCCTTTAACTACTAAGACTGTCCTAATTGTGCCAAGGCTTACATCAACAATTCTTGCTAAAAATATTTTTATACAAGTATAAATCATGAAATATCACCCATTCCTAATTACATTAATTAGTATGGTTAATACTATCAAAATTACAAGTACAACTACGATTATAACAAGACCTAGGAGTTTATTTTCTTTAGTCTTGTTATATTCAATATTATTTTCATAACCATATTTTTCACTCAACAATTCGACTTGTTTTTGATTTTGGTTATCATTCATTTTCTTTTGATATTCTATTTGGTCTTGATCCATCAACATTCCACAGAACCTACAAGTTACTCCCCGGTTTGGCAATGGCTTACCACATCTTTTACAATTCATATTAACCCTCTATAAACTAGTGCCGATATAGGTAACTTTAGCATAACCGTTTCCAGAGTGACCAGTTTCTGTTCCACCAGTAGTTGATTCAAATGCAGTATTACCAGTGTGAGTACTAGCATTAACTAAATAATAGTTACTATTTAGCAAGCAACCTGCTGGATAATTTACAGCAGTAGATTCGGTATAAACATATCCAGAACCTCCACCACCACCGGTATATCTTGTAGTAGATGAACCCGCATAATGTCCTGATCCGCCGCCGCCGTACCATCCGCCGCCGCCGGCGCCATTAGAATAAATTGAAGAGCTTTGATATCTATTACCAATATCTCCGCCGGTGCCAAAGGTACCAGCTTGTCCGTAATAAGAAGTCTCTTCAGCAGTTCCACCAGCCCCACCAGAAGTTTGGGTTCCCCCTTTACCATTATAATAAGCATAGGTAGAATTTACATATCCTCCGTCACCACCAGAAGTTCCACCACCTACACCACCAACTGCAACTGTTGATGAATTTCTATAGAATGCTCCACCACCGCCACCAGCAACAATAACTCGAGCATATAAGTCATCTTGATTAATACGGATGTCGGTTGCACCACCACCACCGCCGCCGCGATAGCCAGCGTTTCCACCGCCGTTAGTTCCACCGCCACCAGATGCTGATGTTGTGTCACTAGTTCCATAACTACCTTGACCACCAGTGTGAATATATAAAGTATCTCCAGCATTTAAGTAAACGTAACCTTGTGAGTATCCTCCTAAACCACCTTGAGCTACACTTTGATTATAAGAGCCACCTTGAGCTCCCCAAACTTGCAAATAATAATATCCACTATTAGTGATATTTACAGTTTGTGCTGTATTGCTGTAATCAAATATTCCATTATACGCATAAAAATTGGTTGAAACAATTCTTGATGCTTTATTATTTGAATCTACTGAATAAGCCTTAAAAGTTATTTCGCCCTGTGAGGATAGCCCACTATAAGTTATATAATTGTTTGTTGTTTCATCCCAAGTTGCTCCATTATCCTTAGAAAAATAGTATTTAGTGGCACTAGTTCCAATATTACTATCTGTCAAAGTTATTGTAATATCGTCGCCACTAGTTGTTACATCCATGCTTTCTAAAATTGGTCCAGAGGATACGTTTAAATAAGCAACACAACTAGTTCTGCTAGCTGCAGCGATTACTACTTTTTGATTTTGAATTGATAAAGCATCGGTATTAGCTGCCCCTGTACAAGCAGACTGGGTACTATCTAATTCATAATAGACATTTGTTGGAATGGTTTTCGATTCATAATAATTTCCTGATCCAGCCTTTGTTTCAATATAAAGTTTTAACTGAATATCAACATCGATTGCATCCATATAAGCAACACATACATCTTTTTCAGCGGCATCAACAGTAAACATATTTTCATCAGAACTATAACTTAATTCAGAGCCATTTTCACAATAGCTTTTTTCAGCATTTAAAGCATACCCTATCGAAGGGAGTGCGGTTGTTTCAAGTGGAGTATACTCTCCAGTACCATAACCATCCGAGTTAATATTTTCGGCATAAACTTTTAAAGTTAAATCAAGATTAGCAGTAGAATCAAAATAAAGATAACAAAGGTCGGTTCCGTATGCTGTTACATCTGCTGAATAGGTGTTAGGATCATAATTTATTGTAGATCCATTAGTACAATAACTTTTTTCGGCGTTATATTGATATCCAGCTTGAGGGATGTAAGGGTAGATGCCATAAGAACCTAGGCCATTACCATTAGTATCCCTCTGTTCTGCCATAACGCGGAATTCAATATCAGCAATTTTGCTCGTAGACCCTCCAATTATGGGGGTGGTATCAGTAACTTGGTAATAAGCATAAGTAAAAAACATTCCAACACACGCCAAAAGAAATACGACTAATCCTGCGATTAGAGGTATTTTGCGTTTTTTTAAGGTTTCAGTTATATCTTTATTAAATAGCGCTTTTAATTCTGCGATTTTTTTCATATGCCTCTTACCTATCCTATATTTATTTTAGAATAATATCTTAATAAAGTCAATTTGTTTTTAAAAATAAAAAGTCAAAATTTATATTTTTGACTTTTTAAGAATTATTTTTCTTTCGATTCATTACTTTTTTTTACAAAGCCATAATGTTCACGGACTTTAATTTCTATCTCATTTCTAATATTAGGGTTTTCCTTCAAATAATTTTTAACATTTTCTTTACCTTGGCCAATTTTTTCACCATTATAAGAATACCACGCACCAGATTTATCAATAATTGCTAAATCACTAGCAATGTCAATAATTTCGCCTTCTTTAGATATTCCTTCTCCATACATGATATCAACACTTGCAGTTTTAAATGGAGGTGCTACTTTATTTTTAACAACTTTAATATTAGTTTTGTTACCTACTATTTGATCTCCCACTTTAATTTGTTCTCCGCGTCTTACATCAAGGCGAATCGTCGAGTAAAATTTTAATGCTCTTCCACCTGGGGTTGTTTCAGGATTCCCAAACATAACGCCAACCTTTTCACGAAGCTGATTAATAAATATAGCTGTTGTTTTAGTCTTATTCATCGTGCCTGATAGCTTTCTTAAAGCTTGAGACATAAGACGGGCTTGCAAACCAACATGGGAATCTCCCATTTCGCCATCAATTTCTGCTTGAGGAACTAAAGCTGCAACAGAATCGATAACAATTAAGCTTACAGCTTCACTTTTAACTAAAGCGTCACATATTTCTAGGGCTTGTTCTCCTGTATCGGGTTGACTTAATAAAAGTTCATTAATGTCTACTCCTAGATTTTTAGCATAAACAGGGTCAAGGGCATGTTCAGCATCGATGAAAGCTGCTCTACCTCCGGCTTTTTGAACTTCCGCAATAGCTTGTAAAGCAACCGTTGTTTTACCACTAGATTCAGGTCCATATATTTCAATAATACGTCCTTTTGGATATCCTCCAACGCCTAAGGCAACATCAATTGCCATTGAACCGCTAGATACCACATCTACTTCAATATGTTCATTGTCCCCTAATTTCATTATTGCGCCAGCGCCAAACTGTTTTTCAATATCAGCTAGAACTTGCTCTAATGCTTTATCTTTATTCTTTTCTTCTTTAGTTGATTTCATTGTTTCCTCCTAATAGTTTTACTCTGATACAAATTAATTTTAATATACTTTCTATCAAAAGTCAACAATTTTTTACAAACATTTGTTTTATTTCTAATCTTTGGGTTTAAATATTAAAGCTATTAAAAAAGCAAAGACGATTGCTCCAGTAATAGCTGCTGATGATTTCGTTAGCATATGCGTAAAAATACCTAATATACCCTCTTCGTTATATCCCTGTAAAGCAGAAGAATATAACATGTGGCCAAAATTAGAAATAAGAGTTGTGGCTCCAGCACCAAATTTAGAAATTAGATTATCATAAATACCTAAAAATGAAAGAAAAGCTCCTATAGCAGTATAAATACTTGTGATATGTCCAGGAGTAAGTTTCGTATTATCTAAAATTATTTGGGCTATAGCACAAGCAAGTCCAGCAAATAAAAATGCGTATAAAAAATTCATTATAAAACCTCCAAACTAATAGCATGAGCAATTCCTGGTATCGGATTAGCTTGATTAACTAAAGCAACAGAATGTAAAGCCCCAGTTGCTATAAGCAAAATCTTTTTATATTTTTTGGTAGTTAGAATTTTATTAAAGAAAACTAGTGGCAAACAAGCAGGTCCGCTACCGCCAGCATATGTTTCTTGACTACTTAAAAATAACTCACAACCGGCATCTAAATATTTTTTCATTTTTATATTATAGTTAGTTAGTAAGTAATCTTCTAAAATTTTAGCACCAACACAACCTAAGTCACCAGTTAAGATTAAGTCATAATAATTGATATCTCTTTTTAGTTCTGTTAAATGGAGCATCAATGTTGATGCAGCCGCCGGAGCCATCACTGCTCCCATATTATTGGCATCACTTATCCCCATATCAACTGGAGTACCAATTGTTGCTGATTCAATTTTTAATTTACTTTCTTTTTTGCTAATTAGAGTAGATATTGCCCCAGTAGTGGTAAATGTTGCTGTATGAGGTCGTGGAGCACCATATTCTATTGGATAACGAAATTGTTTTTCAGCAGTTAAATTATGACTGCTAGTTACTCCGATAACTTTTTTACAACCAGATTCTACAAAAGTCGCTGCTACTATTAGGCTTTCAACAAAAGTTGCACAAGCTGAATATAGTCCTAAAAATGGAAAATTATAATTTTTAGCACTATAACTAGTAATAGCGATTTGATTGGTTAAATCCCCTCCTACTAAAAGGGAAATATCAGCATTTTTCAAAGAATTTTGCTTAAGAAGTTGGTCAATTACTGATTTTTGCATTTTTATTTCAGCTTGCTCAAAGGTTTTTTCCCCATAATAATAATCATCCATTATTAAATTATATTTTTTTAAATGGCTTTCTTTTTCTAACGGACCTACCAAGGTAACAAAGTCATTTAAATAAATATTTTTAAATTGTTTACTAGCCACCGATAACCACCCGCACAATTACTAAAATAAAAGCTGAAATTACACCATACAAAATTACAGATCCAGCTAGTTTAAAAAAGTTTGAACCTAGCCCTGTTATAAGGCCATCTTTTTTATAGTCAAGAGCACTACTTGTAACACTATGAGCAAAACCAGTAGTAGGAATAATTAAACCACATTTGCACTTAGTTACCCAATTATCAAAAAAACCTAAAGCAGTAAGTAAACTTGAGATACCAATTATAATAAGACAAGTATAAATTCCTGCTATTGTCTGTGACATACCAAAAGACTCTATTAATAAAAACATGATAAATTCACCAGTAAAGCCAATAAGTCCTCCCACTAAAAAAGCAACTCCAATATTACGTAATCGAGGTTCTTTAGGAGTATGCTTTTCAACTAATTTTTTATATTCTTCCTTGTTCATGTAATCACCTAACAATAGTATGTTAGAAAAACATTTACATATACATAAATTCCCGCATTTTAGCTAAACTTTTTGATTCATATCTTGATACCATAACTTGTGTAATACCTAGTTTTCTAGCAGTTTCACTTTGAGTTAAATCTTCGTAATAACGAGAAGTTATAATATCTTTTTCTAAAGGATTTAACGTATTCATACTTTCATTAAGTAGCATTTTATCATCTTGGGTTATAGTTTCTTCATAAGCAATTGTTTCATGGAGACTTCGTTCATCTTCGGTATCATTATCAATAGATAATACTGAGCTCGCATACATTAAAGCTTGTTCGATTTTTTCTTCAGGAATTTCTAAAAATGCTGCTAGCTCTTTATTTGATGGTGTATGTAATAATTTTTGAGCTAATAAATTTCTACCATGTTCAATCATTTTAACAAGTTTTAAAATATCTTTACTTACTTTTATACTTTTGGAATTAGCAACTAAATACATTTCCCCATAAATATATTTATAAGCATAAGTACTGAACTTTGTAGATTCATCATTACGATAGTTATAATAAGCTTTAATGATTCCTAAAACTCCCGCTTGATATAAATCAGCCTTATCAATTCCATAAAATTTTTTAGCTATTTGCCAAATAAGACCAACACTTTCATTAATAATTTTTTCTAGTACCTTATCCATTATGCCACCTCAAGTAGTTTATAAGCTGCTAATTCACTAGATATGCGAGCTAATCTAGTCATCTTTATTTTATTTTTTATATTATCATTAATTTCACACATTCTAATTTTGCCTTTATTATTTTTAATAATATATTTAGTGTTTATTATGGCATCAATTCCTGAAGAATCAATATCTTCTAAAAAGAAGAAGTTATATACTAAATATTTAATTTTATGCTTTTTTAAAACGGGATTTAAATAGTTGTTTATCTTATAACTATTTTTGCGAAGTAATTTCCCTTTTAATCTTACAAATAAAATTCCTTTATTAAATTCTAAGTCCATTTTTAACATGTAATCACCTTACATACTAAATATAGAGGATATTTATTTCATTTTAAACACCTTCGACAAATGCTTACAATTTGTGGCAAAGAAAAGAGTGTCAACTTGACACTTTTTCAGGTTAACAAAGTACTATTTATTCTTTCTTGAGCATTTATAATTGATTCTTGATAAGGCTTCATAACATATAATTTTTGTTTTTGGTAACTATATGTATAATCATAAGCATCGGTTCCATCTAAGGAAATAGAATCAATTGTCCAAGAAGGCATTTCGGAAATTTGTTTTTTAATAAAATTAGTTATTTCCTCATCAGTTATATTGGTTACAAACTTATCATTTAAAGCACTTAATAAGGCAACATAGTCTGTAATTATACTTGCGCTCATTGCTTTATTAATAATAGCTGTTAATATTAATTCTTGATTTTCGCCCCTAACACGGTCTCCATCAGCAAAAGACTTGCGTTCTCTAGCAAATGACAAGGCTTCTTCACCATCTAATTCATTGGTTCCTTTTGTAAAGTGATAACCATCTTGGGTAGTAAAATCATAACTTGAATCCACGGTTATGCCACCGATTGCATCAACTATATCAATTACTGAAGTAAAATTAACTTTAACATAATAATTAATTTTCGTATCAAGCAAATTTTCAATTGTGCTAACTGAGGTTTCAATACCGTAAATTCCAGCATGGGTAAGCTTATCATATTCATTAAACTCAGGGATTAATACATAATAATCTCGAGGAATGCTAGTAAGTAATATATTATGAGTACTTGGATTTACTGTAACTAATATATTTACATCACTCCGTGACACTTTAGTAATTGAACCATATGTATCTATTCCGGAAATTAAAATATTAAATGAATCCTTGGTAACATCGACAGCTTCACCAATCTCAGCTATTTCAATTTCCACTTCTACACTATAGATAATTCGTAGCTCGTTATAAACTTCAGGACTTTCCTCTTCGACAATACTAAGTTGAGCATCTTCTAAAATAATTGCTGGTTCTTCATCAGTAGTAAGAATATTAGTTAAATCACTAATGTCTTCACCAATAGTTGAAGTAAAATCAATTTCATTTTTTATTTTAGTAACAGCATCATTTAACCCTTGATGAGTATCTAAATCCAAATGGGCAATAGATAAATCATTTAAATCATCTAAGCTTTTATATTCACTATCTTGTAAAACTATAACATTATATATTTCTGTTTTATAACTATTAAAACCAAATTGTTTTAAGAAATCAAGAGTATTTAGTTCATAAGTTATTCCTAAAATCATAACAATTAGTAAAATAATTGTTATAACAATACCTATAGCATTACGAACTTTACCTTTAGATAGCAACATCATTATTGCAAATAAATCGGTAATAAGAACTAATATAACTAAAATTACGAAATATTCTAACGGTAATACATTAATAAAATATACCAATAATAAAACTAAGGCACTTACAATTATTAAGAATATACTTAAATATTTACCAAAACTTAATTTGCTATTTCTTTTATTTTTACTCATATTTTATGACTCCTTGTATATTACATTTTAACAAATATGAGCAATTTTGTCTATTATACTATTTAGTCTTCTTTATAATATTTTTGATTTTTACTAGTTGGATTATCAGGATCAGTCATTTTTATAATTCCAATATCAAGGCTTGGATTTAAATATACTTTTCTAAAAGATTGTTTAGATTTTAAATTTAATTTTTTCATCATCTCTCTTGCGCTTAAAGGGACATTATAGTCCATAACTGCAAGTAATTTATTAACATATTCATTTTTATTAGCAACTTCTTTACTTATTTTATCTATTAAATCAGTAAATGTTTCATCAATCATTTTTAACATGAATTCAATAAATTTTGTACAATCACCAGCGTTATTACAATCATTTATAGTCTTATAATAATCACTTTGATAATTTTTAATCAGTGATTCTAATGGAACATAAGCAAAAATATCTTTCCAGTCTGCAAGAAGCATATTTTGCCAAAGACGAGCCATTCTTCCATTACCATCACTAAAAGGGTGAATAAATACAAATTCGTAGTGAAATATAGATGATAATATTAGGGGATTTATAATATCTTTTTTGGTTCTAATAAAATCAAAAAGATTTTTTACAAGATCTGGTACCAAATCAGGTGATGGGGCAATGAAAATATAATTGCCAGCTTCGTCAAACACACCTTCATTTCCACTTCTAAAAACCCCTGATTCTTCTACTAACATACTTGTTAATATTCTATGCACTTTTAATAAATTATTTATTTCATAAGGATTTATTTTACCTATTAATCCATATGCTTTATAGGCATTTTTTACTTCTATTATTTCTTGCTCTGGACCTACAACTAAAACGTCATTAATTACATCTTTTACTTCTTTCAAAGATAATGAATTTGCTTCAATGGCTAAAGTTGAATGAATTGAATGAATGCGCATATTTTTTCTTAATACTGGCATTTTATTTAAATTATTATAATTTCTTATTTGTCCAATTTTTTCCATAATGCTACCTATATAATCTAACATCGTATTAGTAATTGAATATGGCGGAGAATACTTCATTTTTATCACCTAATAATATTTACTAGTAATAAGCAATTATCTTGTATGGTTTCTTGTGTGGTTTCTTGCATGGTCTTTATCATTAAAACAAAGTTCCCTAAATAAAGGAACTTCAAGATATTACTTTTTAATATCGTTAGTAAGTTAATACTAGATTGATATCAAAAAAAGGATCATGTACATAAGTAATACCTGTTGTACATATCCTTATTATTACCTATTATTTTGCTTTTATAGTACCAGTTTTTTCTAATTCTACTTCTTCTTTACGATAATTTAGAGCCATACCAATTGTAAAAGCATAAGCAAGTAAATAAATCCAAATCATAAGGATAACTATATTAGCTAGACTACCATAGAATGTTGAGTAATAAGCAATATTATTTATATAATAAGAATAAATATAAGTTATAATTATCCATGAAACACTAGTAAATAACGCTCCATATCCAACGCTTTTACTTTTGACTTTTTTATTTGGAGCGATGGTATAAAGAATTTTTATGAAAAAGTACATAATTAACCAAGTAATTGGTCCTTGTAATAAAGTGATAATTGTAGTTACTTTTTCAGTTATCGCACTATCTAAATTAACAAATTGAAATAATTCAATAATCTTAGTACCAAAAACAGGAACTACTAGCATGAAAATAAACAATAAAACTAGGAAAAAAGTCATGATTATAGCTTTTAATCTTCTAGTAAAAAAACTTCCTGGTTCTTCACCATAAATTATATTAGATGTAACAATTATTGACGCTGGCCCATTAGTTGCCGTAAAATAACCGACGATTACAACTATAAAGAAGCCTATGCCTGAAAGATTAGAAGTTTCCGGAACAGTCAATAAAAGAGAGGCAATATCTTTAGAAAAAGCATTGGATAAAAATTCAAATATGACATCAGTTGAAAGATTTAAAGCTGATGCCCCATAACTAATTATTGTAATTGTTGGAACTATTGCCAAAACGAAGAAAAAGGCTAACTGTCCAGGTAAAATAGCCATATCTGGTCTTTTTAAAACCTTTATAAAGTTATCAAAAAATTCTTTTAGTTCATTTTTTAGTTTCTTTTTCATTCTTTCCCGCTTCTTTTTGTTTTTTCATATCTTCAACTGCTTCATTTAAGGCATCTTCAATGGTCTTAATATCATCCATAATCATACTATAACCAAATTCTGCTCCATATTCATATGGTAATCTTTTAATTTCCTTATTTAATTTGTGAATGTAATTACTTATTTGTTTTTGGCTATATCCTACTAAATAAATAACAAATTCATTACCATCTGTACGCATGATTTCACTATTATCAAGTTGAGTTTTAACCAATATGTTTGCAGCAGCTTTAATTTGTCTATCTCCTTCATTATAACCATATAAATCGTTAATCTCTTGAATTTTATTTAAATCTACTACTAATATAGTTTGGGGATAAATAGTATTATTATTCCAAGTTTTAATGTTTTCATTTAAAAAGTTGCGATTTTTAAGAGATGTAAGTTGATCTATAAATTTCATTTTATCTTCTCTTTTTATCTTGCGGGCAATAGAAATCTTTTTGCTTTTCTTAATAACTATTAAAGCAATAATTATGGCAATAATTACAATATAAATTATATATTCAGCTATTTTAGTTATTAAGCCACCACTTTTGATTGTTTCATAGTGATTATCAAGGCCTTCGATAATAATTTGATCTTCATCTAAGAAACTAATATATTTATCTAACAATTGATAAAGAGCGCTATCTGTTCTTACTTTGAACGTGTAATCAGTATTGATATGATCAGTAAATCTAGCAGTATAATTATCTAGGCGATTTTCACTATAATAATCAAATGTATATTTGTCTAAGATAATATAAACATCTTGTTTGTTTAATTTAAATAAATCATTCATTGTTGCATAAGTTTTAATGTTTATTCCAAAAATATTTTTGATATAATCATATATTTGACTATTTTCAGCAACATAAACTGTTTTGCCAATTAATGAATTAATAGATTTAAAAACTTCAAAATTATCACGACGAGCAGCAATTACATACTCGATATCTAAACCATTAGTAGCATTGTAGTTATCAGTAAAGTTATAATAATTGAAATATAAATCGATGTCACCATTTTCAACAGCTTTAGTAAAACTATTATAATTACGATATTTTTCAAAATTAAATTCAACATTAGCAAAGTCACTAAATTTACTCAAATAGACTGCAACTATGCCTCCGTATTTTCCTCCGGTGATTACTTCATAAGGAGAAGCGTTGACAAAGCCATAATTATAAGAAACACTTTGCAACGAATCAATTTCGGTATCACTAATATTTAATGAAGTTGTAAAAGCATCAAATAAAGCTTCATTGTAAGATTTTTCAAAATTTTCTTGCCAATTATTATAATATTTTCTTAATACACTACTAAGGGTTGTATTATCAGTTTGCATAGTATAATAAATAGCTATGTCACTAAAGTGATAAATTATATGATAATCTTTACTAAGAATAGTATCTACATATTGAAGTAATGGAACTATAGCAAAGTTTAAATCTTCATCTAAGGAATTAAATAATTCTTCAGTAGATTCAAATTGAGTAAAACTGACATTAGTTACATTATCAATATATTTAGATACGTAACTTAAATCACTAGACAAAATGCCTACTGTTCTTCCTGATAAGTCTGTTGCATCAGCAATTTTGGTGTTCTCTTTGTCAATTAAAACGTAATGGTCTTTATAAAAAACTATATCATCATCTGTTAGAGTTGTCTTACTACCTAAAGTAAGACCAGAAGGATTATTATTATAATTAAATGTTATAGCATTTGTTTCTAGACCATAAGTTGACTCAAAAGAATCAATAAAATCATAAAATACACCTTCACCATTTTTTCCAAAAACATTGGCATTATTAATTACATTAATATTTTGAATAGTATTGATATTTTCATTAATCCAATTTCTTTCAACGACAGTTAACTTATTTTCATCGCTCAAAAGGAAATAAAGACCTATACCAAGTGCAATAATAGCAACAGCACTAACAGCTACTATTAACCAGTTTTTTTTCTTTTTCATTTTTATTCTTCACTTTCTATTGGAGTATTATTATTCCAAATAAGTCCTGACCCAGCTACATTTCTAGCCCCCATTATAGTAAATCCTTCACTATTTTCAGTGGCTGTGCATGTAAGAGTAAAGTTAATATCATAAAACTCTAAAATTTCTTCACTAAATTGTTCTAAAGATGCAGCCGCTTTACTTTCTGCTTCAATTAATGATGTATCTCCTACAAAATCAATATCAATGTAGATAATTCTTCCCTTAGTATCAAATTTTGCATAATTTACTGTTGGATCGCTTTCTAGGCTAGCAATGTACTCATCAACCCATGCATCTTCAATTGGGTAGTCTTCAATATTTTCTAAGCGGTCTCCATAAACGGATTCACTGCCACCGAAAAAATAGGAAAATGTAACAATTAATATTGCAACAAAGCAAATAATTAGAATTATTCCTAAAACGATTAAAACCTTGTTTTTCCCCCAAAATTCTTTTAATTTATTCAAAATATCCACCTACCTCGAGTAACATAATTATACTACATATTTATTATTTATTGCAAATTATTTAATACCTCTAGAGTTCTTGTCTCATCCCAAATGGTAATTCCTAAATTTAAAGCATCTTGATATTTACTGCCTGGATTAGCTCCGACGATAACTATATCAGTATTTTTACTAACTGATTCACTAACGTGAGCGTTATAGCTTTCCAGTTTTTCTTTTATTTCTTTACGGCCAAGGCCTGTAATGGTACCAGTTATAACAAAACGTTTATCAGTTACAAGTTCATTTATTCCCGTGTTTTTTCCTTGATAAGTCATATTTATACCCAAATTCCTTAGTTCATCTATTAAATCACGGTGAGTGGCAAAATATTTTACAACACTTTGGGCAGTAACTTTTCCAATGTCCCTAATACTTTCAAGTTCTTCTTCTGTTGCTTGAATAAGCATATCCATATTACTAAATTCACTAGCTAGCAATTTGGCTGTTTTAGTCCCAATTTCTTTAATGCCTAGACCATATAATAAACGTTCCATACTATTATTTTTCGAATTTTCAATATTTTCAATTATTTTATTTAAACTTTTTTCACCATAGCCGTCGAATTCCATGATAGCCTTTTTCTTATCTTTTAGGCTATATAAGTCAGTGATATTTTTGATAAAGCCCAGATTATACAGTTCTTCGACAATTTCTTCTCCTAAACCTTCAATATTCATAGCATCTCTGGATACATAATGAATGATAGATTCGATATTACGCTTTGGGCATTCTGTGTTTCGACAGTAATAATCGGCTTGACCAGTGATTTTTTCAAGTTTTGAATGACACATTGGGCATTCATGAATCATTTGAAAAGGAATTTCTTTACCAGTCCGTCGTTCAAATTTAGCTTCAACTACTTCTGGAATAACATCACCAGCTTTTCGAATTGAAACGATGTCACCAATCATCAAATTTTTACTTAAAACATACTCTTCATTATGCAAAGTTGCTCGATGAATAGTAGATCCCATAACTATTACCGGTTCTAAAACAGCGTTTGGAGTAACTCGGCCAGTTCGTCCAACAGTAAATATTATGTCAGTTAATTTAGTTAATACTTCTGTAGCAGGAAATTTATAGGCAGTTGCCCATTTAGGGTATTTAGCAGTATATCCTAATTTTTCTTGCATGGAAATGTCATTAACTTTGATAACTACTCCATCTATTTCGTAAGGAAGTGTATTTCTTTTTTCGGTAATTTCGGCAATAAAATCTAATATACCGGCGATATCACTAACCAATTTATTAGCAGGATTTACTTTAAAACCTAAGGACTTCATAAATTCTAAAGCTTCTAAATGAGTTTTAATCCCGTATTTTTCTGGCTCTGGTAAGTAATAAATAAAATTATCTAGTTCTCTTTTGGCAGTAATACGAGAATCTAGCTGGCGAATAGAACCTGCCGCAGCATTACGAACATTTTGCAAAAGTGGTTGCCCTTCTTTTTCTCTTTGCTCATTTAACTTCTTTAAGGTGCTTTTGTTCATAAATATTTCTCCACGGACTTCAATATCAATCGGTCTTGGTAAAGTAAGGGGAATACTTTTAATAGTTTTTACATTATGTGTTATGTCTTCTCCAGTTACCCCATCACCTCGAGTTACTCCTCGTACTAATTCGCCGTGTTCATAAATTAAGGCAACACTTAAGCCATCAATTTTATATTCACAGACATATTCGGGATTATATCCTTCTTTTTTGATTTTGGAATCAAAATCTTTTATTTCTTCTTCATTAAAAACATTAGCTAAGCTAAGCATTGGCCTAGCATGAACAATTTTATTAAATTTATCAATTACTTCTCCTCCAACTCGATTTGTAGGTGAGTTAGCCTTAGCTAATTCAGGATGTTCAGTTTCAATATCTAATAACTCTCGCAAATATTTATCGTATTCTTGATCGGTAATTGTAGGATTATCTAATACATAGTAATTATAATTTGCTTCATTTAATATCTTAGTTAATTCTTCAACTCTTTTTGCTAATTTTTCCATATTAATTAATCCCAAAGATTTTCAGGATATTCTCCTTTCTCAATTAAGACTTTAATATTATTTTTTAAATAAGCTAAATCTTCTTTGTAAGTAATTCCTAACCATTTTGATTTACTAGTTTTGGCTTGCATTTTTATTTTACCTTCTTGAATCGCCTCGCGAATTACTTCTGGTAAAAGAAATTCACTTTTTAAATCAATATTGCCGTGAATAAATTTATTAAATTCAGATGCTAAAATATCTAAAAAACTTTTTCGCAAACCAAAGAAATTTACTGTTACTGGTTGATATTCACTAATTTCAAATTCTAACGAAGAATTTAAGGCACTAGCTATAAGTTTGCCCGATGCATTACTTATTTCACATTCTAAATTATTGGTTACATAGTTATCTTTATCAGTAAATACTACGCCTCTTTTTACAGCGCCATTTTTACTAGCCGTAACTGCAAACGGATAATTAACAGTTAAATAATTTGTTGAATTTTGGGAATTTTCAAAAAATTCAGCAGCAATCTTATAGGAATCTAAACCATAGAAGTCGTCGGCATTTATTAAGACAAAATCACCGTCAATTTTATCGGCAGCACAATATAAAGCATGGCCAGTTCCAAGCATTTTTTCTCTACCCCCTGGTAAAGTTACATCATTAGGGATTATATCTAATTCTTGAAATGCGTATTCTACTTTTATTTTATCAGCAAATTTATTACAAATGTTATTTTTAAAATATTCTAAATTTTCTTTACGGATAATAAATATAACTTTACTAAATCCTGTACGTATTGCATCATATACGGAATAATCGGCGATAATTTCACCGTTTGGCCCAACTGGTTCAATTTGTTTTAAGCCACCAAAACGGCTACCCATACCAGCAGCCATAATTACTAAAGTTAAGTTTTTCATTTTTCACTCCTTTTAAGTCCTTGGTAATTACTCAAGAACTTTTTGATACCAAATCTTTTATCAAAAGCAACTGTTACAAAACGATCATCACAATCAACAACAACACCACGCCCAAAACTCATGTGATAAACTACTTCTCCATGTTTGTAAGATGTTCCTTCACTACTATAATATTTCTCTTTATCAAAATTGTTACCTTCTCTAATCGACGAATCTTCTTTATCAATTAAGTTGGGATCAATCTCACCAATAAAACGACTCGGAGGATTCATGTTAGTATTACCAAAAAGCATTCTTCTTTTGGCATTGGTTATATAAAGTCGTTCTTTGGCTCTAGTTATTGCAACATAACAAAGTCTTCTTTCTTCTTCAATACCATCTTTTTCTTGCAAAGACATCGAGTGTGGCATAATATTTTCTTCCATACCCGCTAGGAATACTACTTTAAATTCAAGCCCTTTAGCAGAGTGCATCGTCATTAAAGTAATTGCTTCGTCATTATCATTATGTTCTGACACATCAGCCACTAGTGAAATATCTTCTAAGAAATCTTCTAGATTAACAGTACCAGTTTCATGTTGGTAATTTTCAGTAATACTTTTAAATTCCATTAAGTTTTCAAGACGTAATTCTGATTCAAGAGTTTTATCTTTTTCCATTTCGGCTTTCATACCACTTTTTTCAAGTACTAAATCGATAAGTTCAGTAAGATCGACATCTTTACTGGCTTCAGTTAATTCTAATATTAGATTTTTAAATTCTAATTCTTTTGGTTTACTTAATACTTCAAACATCGGTGTATTTTGTTCTCTAGATAGACGCTCTAAATCTTCAATAGATTTAGAACCAATTCCTCGCTTGGGAACATTGATTACTCTTGTAAGTGATACATCATCCGCATGATTAGAAATAAGCCGCAAATAACTTAGTAAATCTTTAATTTCTTTTCGTTTGTAGAAATAATAGCTACCTACCACTTTATATGGGTAATTTGCTTTTAACATACCTTCTTCAAGGGTACGTGATTGAGCATTAGTCCTGTAAAGAATAGCAATATCTTGGTAATGGTAACCGCTATTAAGAAGTTTCTTTATTTCTTCCATAATAAGAGTTACTTCATGACGCTCATCATAACTACGCATGTATTTTACCTTAACGCCATCACCTAGTTCACTAAATAAATTTACTTCTTTGCTTTCAGTGTTATTCTTAATGACAGAATTAGCAGCATTTAAAATGGTATTAGTACTACGATAGTTTTGATTTAAAGTAATACTTTTGGCTTCGGGATAGTCTTTTTCAAAATTTAAAATATTGCGATAATTTGACCAGCGGAAGCCATAAATTGATTGAGATGGGTCTCCAACTACAAATAGGTTGCGATATTTTTCAGCAAGTTTTTTAACCATCTTGTATTGGACTTCATTAGTATCTTGATACTCATCAATTAAAATATATTGATATTTTTCTTGATAATGATCTAGCACTTCTTCATTGTGTAAAAATAAATCTGCAGGCATCTTTAATAAGTCATCAAAATCGACAGCATTGTTTCTTCTTAAAACACGCTCGTATTCAAAATAAACTTTGGCTGCAACTTGTTCTGGAGGACTATTTAAAAATTTGTCGACTTCAGCATCACTAAGCATTTCATTTTTGATAAAACTTATTTTATTACGGATAAAGCCTGGGCTATATTGTTTAGGATCATAGTCCAAATCTTTTAATATCTTTTTGATAATACTATTTACATCATCTGAGTCGATAATTGTAAAGTTTTTAGAAAGCCCTAGTGCTTCATAGTTTTCTCTGATAATTTTTAAGCCAAATGAATGGAATGTGCCTACAAAAGCATAGTTGTCATCGACAACATTACTAATTCGCTCGCGCATCTCTTTAGCGGCTTTATTGGTAAATGTAATTGCTAAAATATTGCCGGAATAAATTCCATGTTGAATTAAATTAGCAACACGCATTGTTAGAACTTTAGTTTTACCTGATCCTGCCCCTGCAAGTACTAGACAAGGTCCCTCGATATGTTCAACTGCTTCTTTTTGTTCTTTATTTAGTCCATCTAATATATTCACGGTAACCTCCACACTAAAATAATTATAACAAATATGTTTAAATTTAAAAAGTATTATATACTCTTTTTAACATATTCATTATTATATAAAACAAACTAATGTACGTCAATTAATTTTTAAAAAAATACACTAAAAAGTGTATTTTACCAAGAGCCACCGCCCCCACCACCGGAGCCTCCGCCGGAAGAACCGCCACCAGATGAGCCACCACCGCTAAATGATGAGCCTCCACTAGAAGAGGAATAACTCATTCTAGCAGTACGCATGGCAGATGTTAAACATGAATTAAAGGTAATTATATTGAATGTAGCACTTGATTCATACCAATCAGCTGGTTCGATAGCAATGCTTTCAAATTTCTTAATCCATTTATCAGATACTCCTAAAACATAAGTATATGGTAATATATCATAGAAGTATGCAGGATTTTCCATAACCAAGTGTTCTAATTGATCTTTTTCAGCAGTTTCTAAGAACTTTTTAAATCCAATAATACGACCATAAATTTTATTACCAAATTCGGTACGATAATTAAATTTACCAGAAATTAAAATTATAATAACAGAACAAATTATAGCAATAATTATATTTATTATAGGTAACGTACCTACTATGTAACTACCAATTAAGGAAGTATAAAACATACTAGCATGGAATAGTATAAATAAACCGACAAAAATCCTAATAACTAAAGCATTTTTCATGGCAAATACAGCAAAAATAAATGGCATATAGAAAAGGGTTATAAAACAAATCATAATTAATATGCTAGTTGGAGCAAAATCGATTACTTGGAGAATTATTGTTCCAACAAAACAAATATAGGCTAAAATTATAAATAAAGTTTTAAACATTTTATTGCTCTTATGTAAGATTTTGTTCTTGTTTTCTTTAGAATTAACAGCAGTTCTAATACTGTTCAATGTTTTATAAAAGTTATATTTCAATGAACTTATAGTAACTTCATCGCTCGTACTAAACAAGCCTTGCATAAATTCCATTTCTTCATTCTTATTACCATCATAATCTTTTAGTTTAATTATTTTAGTAAAACCAGAGGATGAAAATAAGTTTTGGGCTTTATCTTCAACTATTTTGATATATTTTTTATCAGCTAGATAGACAAGTAAAGATATAACATCTTCATTGGTGACGCTACCTTTATATAAAAAGGCAATTTCTAAGCTATTATAATCATCTGGAGGATAAAATTCGATTGGATCAATTACTCTTCTTCTTAAACATTTTAAATAAAATATTGCTAAAACGATTAATAGACAACCAATTGGTAAAATAAATGATAATGTTATGTTAGAGCCGTAGATACTTTTGGCTTCACTAAAGTAGCCTTCAGGTAATTCTAAGCGAATTGTTAGAGCATCGCCTTCATAAATTGGGGTGTAAGAACAACCAGTAATTGTATTTCCATCAACTTCATAATAAACATTATTAGAAGTTGAAGTAACAGAACCACTAGAAAATCCTAAAAGACTCTCATCAAATTCAGCAGGCATATTTATATAAAACTCTACTGTATCAATTACTGTATCTACCCATTCAGGACCTACTAAATTAAAATAGAATTCGTCTTTATCTTTTAATGGATCTTTACCAATATTATAGTTATATTCAATAGTATATGTTTGGTAACCATCAACTAAAGTTGATTCATCACCTAGTCTAATAACATAATTACCACTTGAAGAAGATATAGTACTTGCAGGATTAGTTTTGACATCAGTTATATTAACATAATTATTAGAAGTTGTGCCATTTAATCTTTCAACATTGTTGCGCATAGGAATATTACGATAAATTCCATGCTTAGAAGTATTGAAATAAACTAATAACTCTTCTTTAATATCGAAGGAATTATCTTTGTTTACATCAATAGTAATATTGTAAGTATCAATATAATAATCATATTCATTATATAGGGCTTTCGGAGATAAAATGCCTATAAATGATAAAAACATTCCCAAAAGAATAAATCTTATTTTTCTCATAGTTTCACATCCACATTTTGTCTTTCATTATCAGTAATACCAAACATTTCTTTAGTTTTAAAGCCATAGACTTTAGCAATTAAATTACTAGGAAACTTCTCTACTTTATTATTATATATTCTAATTACTGCATTATAATACTTACGAGATTTAGCAATTTCCGATTCAATTTCACTTAACAATTTACTTAAAGATAAATAGTTTTCGCTGGCTTTTAAGTCTGGATAACTTTCTGCAAGAGCAAAAATTTTTCTAATATCATTATTTACTTCATTATTAGTTTGTAATTTATCTTCATTCGATAAATGGTCATACGATTTATTTCGCAAAGCAGTGACTTTTTCTAAAGTTTCGCTTTCGTGTTTGGCATATCCCTTAACAGTTTCTACTAAATTGGGTATTAAATCCCATCTTTTTTTAAGATATACATCCATGGCGGAGAATGCCTCATCAATCCTATTATTTAAACTAATAAAACTATTCCAAGTTACAAAAATATATACAATTAACAGTAAAACTATACCGCCGATTAAAATAAAAATATACATATACTACTCACCTACTTTAATTGTAACAAAAATAATACTATTAATAAAGAAAAAAACAGATATTTTACAATCTGTTTAAAGCATATCTTTAAATAAGCCATAGATGTAGTTTTCAATATCAAATGGTATTAAATCAGTCATTTTTTCACCAAGGCCTACAAATTTTACAGGAATATTTACAGCTTCTTTAATGGCTAGAACTATTCCACCCTTAGCAGTCCCATCAAGTTTAGTTAAAACTATACCGGTGATATTAGTTATTTCTTTGAAGGATGCCGCTTGCATAATGCCATTTTGCCCAGTGGTAGCATCAATTACAAGTAAAGTCTCGTGCGGTGCATTTGGTATTTGATTGCCAATTACTTTATTTATTTTTTCTAGTTCTTTCATTAGATTTACTTTATTGTGAAGTCGACCGGCGGTATCTATTAAAACAATATCGGCATTTTCTTCTTTGGCTTTAACAAGACCATCAAATATTACTCCAGCAGGGTCAGTGTTTTCGCATCCATAAAATAATGAATCAGTACGATCTGCCCAAATTTTTAATTGTTCAACAGCACCAGCCCGGAAGGTGTCTCCAGCAATCATCATTACACGTTTGCCTTCATTTTTATACTTGTGAGCAAGTTTGGCAATAGTTGTTGTTTTACCTACACCATTTACCCCAACCATTAAAATAACAGTTGGTCCGTCCTCAGCCATATTAATCTTATCCGTAATCGATTCATTATTAACATAAATGATAAATAATTCATCAACGATAACTTCATTTAAGTATTTTGTGTCAGTTATATTTTCCCCTTTTACCCGTTTACGTAAACGGTCGATAAAGTCCATTACTGTTTTAACTCCAATATCAGCCATGATTAAAACATTTTCTAGTTCTTCGAAGTATTCTTCGTTTACTTTAGTGTATTTAATCCCTAACATATTAAGTTTAGAAACAAATTCGGTCCTAGTTTTTTCTAGTCCTTCATCATATTTCTTTACTTCTTCATTTGTCTTTTCTTCTTCTTTCTTATTACTAAAAATATTTTTTAATTTATTAAATAAGCCCATAATTAACCTCCGATTACCAATATAATATCATATTTAAAGAACGAATTATAGACAAAAGTTCTTTTTTTTGTTATAATTTTATTAGTTCGAAACTTTGTCACAAAAATAATTATAAGAAAGAAGGAATTTTTTTAATGGAAAAGAATAATATACCCACTAGAGTTATAGCTTTAGGTGGTTTAGGTGAAGTTGGAAAGAATATGTATATTGTTGAGCATAACGATGAAATATTAGTAATTGATGCTGGAGTTATGTTTCCAGAAGACAATTTACTAGGGGTCGATTATGTTATTCAAGATATTACATATTTAAAGAAAAATGTTGATAAAATTAAAGGTTTATTTATAACTCATGGCCATGAAGATCATATCGGCGGAATACCATTTTTACTACAAGCAGTAAAAATACCGGTGATTTATACACCAAAGATTGCGAAAGATTTGATTGAAAAGAAATTAGTGGAAAGAAATATTAAGTATGATAATTATGAAATAATTACACCAGACTTTAATGTTAAAACAAAATATTTCGATGTATCATTTGTCAATACTACCCACTCTATTCCTGATTCGTTTGCTCTTATTATTAAGACTCCAAATGGAACAATATTTGAAACTGGGGACTTTAAATTTGATTTAACTCCAGTTGGACCAATGGCGGATATTCACAAAATGGCTAAAGCAGGATATGATGGTGTTACTCTGCTTTTAAGTGATTCTACTAATGCTTTATCTAGTGGATACTCTAAAAGTGAAAGTGCTGTCGATGGTACCCTTAATGATATGATAAGCCGCCATCATGGCAGAGTTATTATTGCAACATTTGCATCAAATATATATCGAATTAAACATATTGTCGAATCATGTAAGAAATATAATAGAAAAATTATTGTATTTGGTAGAAGTATGGAAAATAGTATTGAGCTAGCTTTAAACAATGGCTTAATAACTGATAAATCAATGTTTATTGAAGCAAGTGATGCTAAGAGTTTAAAGCGTAACGAAATATGTATTTTATGTACTGGATCCCAAGGTGAACCTCTTGCGGCATTATCTAGAATTGCTAATGGGCAACATAAGCAAATTTCGTTGCTTGGAGATGATTTAGTAATATTTTCTTCTAGTCCTATTCCTGGCAATGCGGAAAGTATCAATAGAATTATCAATAAGCTTTATTTAAAAGGAGTTCGTGTATTTACTAATTCTGATTTTAGTGATGTTCATACTTCGGGGCATGCTAAAGAAGAAGAATTAAAATGGATGCTAAGGATTATTAAGCCAAAATACTTTATGCCGATGCACGGAGAATATCGAATGCTTAAAAGACATACAGAAATTGGAGTATTATGTGGAATTAACCCCGAAAACACTTTCATTTGTAGTAACGGGGATGTTATAGAATTATTAAATGGTGAAGTTAGAAAAAATGGTACTGTTCAAGCTGGTGATGTGTATGTAGATGGCTTGCGCGTCGGAGATATAGGAAGTATCGTTATAAAAGATCGAAAGCTAATGAGTCAGGATGGTATTTTAATAACAATTTTAAATATTAATACATTAACTAGAAAGTTGTTATTAAAGCCTAATGTTACCGCTAGAGGATTTGTTCTAGTTAACGAAAATCAAGAATTGATGCAAAAAATAGAACGTAAAATTTCAGAAATAGTTAATAATTTCTTAAGCAAAAGCCCCTACACCTATACAGATTTAAAAAATCAAATTATTTTAGAATTACTACCATTTATTAATAATCTTACTGGTAGAAAGCCAATAATTTTACCAGTTATTATGGAAGTAAATCAAGCTTAAAACTGTTTTTCACAACAGTTTTTTTATAATTTTATAAAAATTTTAACAAAAAATTCAAATAGCAAACTATTTGAATTTTCAAGCTACAACATCATAATTTGTTTTTTACTTAATCCAGTTATTTTGGTAATAATATTAAATGGGATGCCATTTTCCTTCATCTTTTTGGCATTTTCTTTCTTTTCTTCAGCACGGCCTTTGGCTCTTCCAGCAGCTATACCCTCTTCAAGAGCAGTTTCTCTAATACCTTGCTTGATCATTTCGTTTTCTAACT
>ENA-ORSI01000763-ORSI01000763.1-human-gut-metagenome-genome-assembly--contig:-NODE-763-length-32402-cov-3.117723_pt1 | contig 32402 bp, 23 predicted proteins | sample MGYA00242187_ERZ509154 | MGnify/ENA primary metagenome ERZ509154 (study PRJEB26280, sample SAMEA2338627) | human gut metagenome | biome: human gut; feature: human-associated habitat; material: faeces...
GTCCCCGTGAGTATTTCACCGCTGTCTGCGCTGCCTGCGGCGGCGAGGCCAAGGTGCCCTTCGAGCCCAAGAGCGATCGTCCTGTGTATTGCAGCGACTGCTTCGCCAAGATGCGTGAGAACGGCTGATCTGCTGACTGCACACTGTTAAGTAGATAGAATGAACCGCCCTCCGGTGTACCGGAGGGCGGTTTTGTCTGGGGGTCTGCTGGAAAAAACCTGTTGAAAGTTCCGGGAATTTGGGATATACTATGGGCATATATCAAATTGGAGGTTTCTCATTATGATCGAGATCACAAAAGACACCATTATCGGTGATATTCTGGACGTTGCGCCCCAGACCGCGCCCATCTTCCTGTCCATCGGCATGCACTGCCTGGGCTGCCCCTCTTCCCGGGGCGAGACCGTGGAGGAGGCCTGCATGGTCCACGGCGTGGACTGCGACAAGCTGCTGGCTCTGGTGAACGAGGAGGCCAACAAGAAGGCGGAGTGAGCTCCGCACCTGCGGGACGCATACGGGAGACCCCGTATGCGTCCTCCGGCGAAGTCCGAAAACAGGAGGGCGCCATGGGAAAACATCTGGAACTGACGCCCCGGCTGGGGCAGATCGCCGCCTGGGTCCGCCCCGGCGCGCACCTCGCTGATGTTGGCACGGATCACGCCTATCTGCCCGTGTGGCTGACGCTGCAGGGCCGCGTGGCCTCTGCCATTGCCAGCGATCTGCGGCTGGGCCCCCTGAACCGGGCCCGGGACACCGGCCGGCGCTACGGCGTGGAGGAGCGGATCACCTACCGCCTGGGCAACGGCCTGGCCGCCGTCCGGCCGGAGGAGTGCGACACCATCGTCATCGCCGGACGCAGCGACGACTACTGCGTCCCCTGCGGCACCTGCCGCCAGGTGATGATGGAGTTCGCCCCCGATCTCACCGTCATCTGCCTGAATAAGAAGGGCGAGAGCAGGAAGTTCGCCCTGAAGGAGCTGCTGCCCTACGGCGCGGTGCTGGTGCTGCTGACGGTGGCGGTGATGCTGAACCTGAAGCGCTCCAAGTACGGCCGGGCGATCATGGCCATCCGGGACAACCGCATCGCGGCGGAGGCGATGGGGCTGAACGTGACCAAATACAAGATGATGGCGTTTGTCACCTCCGCCGTGCTGGCGGGCATGGCAGGCGCGCTTTACGGCCTGAATTTCTCCACCGTCGCCGCGTCGAAGTTCAAGTTTGATACGTCCATCCTCGTGCTGGTGTTCGTGGTGCTGGGCGGCATGGGCAACATCCTCGGCTCCATTATCTCCGCCACGGTGCTCTACATCCTGCCGGAGGCCATGCGCGGCCTGCAGGATTACCGGATGATCCTCTACGCTGTGGTTCTGATCGTCGTGATGCTCTTTACATGGTCCCCCAAGGTGAAAGAAGCCATGTCCGTGGTCACCGACAAGATTGCCGGTGCATTCAAGAAGAAGGAGGCGGGAAGCAATGAATGACTATTCCAAGAAAATCCTGAAAGTTCCCACCGTGACCTTCGTCCGTGAGCAGGATCAGGGCAAGCAGCCCGTTCTGGACGTGCGGAACCTGGGCATCGACTTTGGCGGCCTGACGGCTGTGGACAGCTTCAACATTACCATCGGCCCCACCGAAATTTCCGGCCTGATCGGCCCCAACGGCGCGGGCAAGACCACCGTGTTCAACCTGCTGACCAAGGTGTATCAGCCGACCACCGGCGTGGTCATCCTCGACGGCAAGGACACCGCCGGCATGAACGCCGTGCAGGCCAACAAGCTGGGCATCGCCCGCACGTTCCAGAATATCCGCCTCTTCGGCAACATGACGGTGGAGGAAAACGTGCGCATCGGGCTGCACAACCAGATCAAGTACGGCATGTTCTCCGGCATCTTCCGCCTGCCCGCCTACTGGAAGCAGGAGAAGAAGCAGCACGAAAAGGCGCTGGAGCTGCTTTCCATCTTCGACATGCAGGGCATGGCCCAGCACCGCGCCGGGTCGCTGCCCTACGGCGCGCAGCGGCGGCTGGAAATCGTGCGCGCACTGGCCACGCATCCAAAGCTCCTTCTGCTGGACGAGCCCGCCGCCGGCATGAACCCCTCCGAGACCGCCGAGCTGATGGAGAACATCGTCAAGATCCGGGACACCTTCCAGATCGCCGTCATGCTCATCGAGCACGACATGAACCTGGTCATGGGCATCTGCGAGGGCATCTGCGTGCTCAACTACGGCAAGATCATCGCGAAGGGGACGGCAGAGGAAATTCAGAATAACCCGGTGGTCATCGAGGCCTATCTGGGCAAACGGAAGGAGCAATGAGCCATGAGCATGCTGAAGGTTGAGGGGCTTAACGTCTATTACGGCAGCATTCATGCCATCAAGGGCGTCTCCTTCGAGGTGAATCAGGGCGAAATCGTGACGATGATCGGCGCGAACGGCGCGGGCAAATCCACCACGATGAACACGGTCGCGGGCTTGCTCAAGCCCAAGAGCGGCAGCATCACGTTTGAGGGGCACGACATCACGTCCACCCCGGCGAGCAAGGTCGTGTCGCTCGGGCTGGCGCTCTGCCCGGAGGGGCGGCGCGTCTTCCAACAGATGAGCGTGCGCGAAAACCTTGAAATGGGCGGCTACACGCGCCCGGCGGGCGAGCTGACCGCGTCGCTGGATCAGGTTTTCGAGCAGTTTCCGCGCCTCCGCCGCGCCGAAGCCTGTTCCCGCACGTCCCGCGTATACAAAGCTGCCGTCCTCGAAGTATCCCAAAAGAAGCGCGCTCACTCCGTCGGACCTTTTTGCGGTGCGAGTGAAGCCGCCTATTACAAATTCCTGTCGGTTGTAGCATTTGATTTTTATCCAGTCGCCGTTGCGGCTGCCCGAATAGGGGGAGTCGGCGCGTTTGCCGACAATTCCCTCCAAGCCAAGCTTTCGGGCTGCGGCAAAGCACTCCTCCCCTCTGCCCTCGACGTGGGCGGAATATTTGATTGCGTCGTTGCCGTCGCCAATCAGCGTTTTCAGCCTTTTTTTTCTTTCTATGAGAGGAAGTTCGCGTAGGTCTTTGCCGTCGAGTGACAAAAGGTCAAACACCATGTAAACGGGTTTTCTCCCGTCTTTGAGTCTTAAATGGTTTTGCAGCGCCTGAAAATCGCTTCTGCCCTCGTCGTCGGAGATAATCGCTTCGCCGTCAAGCACGAGCGCGCGCCCGTTTGACAGCCTTCCGATTGCCTGCGCCAATTCGGGCAGCTTGTCCGAAAAGTCTTTTCCGTTGCGCGTCAAAAGCCGTACCCCGTCCTTTTGCGAATACGCCGCGATGCGGTAGCCGTCGTATTTTATTTCGTAAACCCAGCCTTTTTCCGACGGCGGCGCGGCAACCTGTCGGCACAGCATGACGGGGGCGCAGTCAAAGGGAATTTCAGCTGCCGCCACAGCGGCTTTTTCCGCAATTCCTTTGGCAGAAAGTCCGCTTTTGACGCTTCTTTCTCTGCCTGTCAAGCCGCTTGTGTCCTTGGCAAAGGAGTCTTTTTCCTTGAACAGCAGCCAGTTCTCCTTTTCGTCTTCGGCTTTGTCTTTGTCGTTAAGCCGTACAAGCGCCCAGCCTCCCTTTAATCTTTTTCCGTCAAGTCGCAATTTGAGAGAGCCTTTTTCAAGTCCCCGCGCAAAGTCCTCCGTCTCCGTCCAGTATCCTTTGTCCCACAGCAAAACCGTGCCGCCGCCGTATTCGCCTTTGGGGATGACTCCCTCGAAGTCGGCGTAATCCAACGGGTGCTCCTCGACGCGCACGGCAAGACGCTTGTCCTTGGGGTTGAAGGAGGGACCTTTTGGTACCGCCCAGCTTAAAAGAACCCCGTCCCATTCAAGTCGGAAATCAAAGTGAGTCGTTCTCGCGTAGTGCAGCTGAACGGCAAATATTTTCCGCTTCGTAACGCCGACCGGTTTTTCTTCTTTGCCCGACGGCTCGGAGGTTTTAAGAAAATTTCGTTTTCGGCGATATGCTTCCAGTTTTTGTTCCATCGGGCGAATTATGAACGCTCGGAGCGATAATTATACGTTTAACCGCGGCGAGGGCGTCTTTGCCTCGCCCCTCCGACGTCGTTTTGCGGCGGGAGCGTTTTGTCCGCAGACTGATTTTTGAACGCAAACACAAGCGGCAGCGCCCCAAGGCGCTGCCGCTTGTGTTTGTTAAGGACACGTTTTGGTTAACGTCAGTCAAAACGCGTAAGTATGTCGTAAATATATTCGTAACACTCCGTCAGTTTTATTCTTTCCTCTTCGGTTGTGTGCTTGTCAAGCTGCTCTTCAAGGTTGCCGTGAAGCATCTCGAAGGTGTTTTCCACAAGCTCCTTTCCTAGCGGCGTAAGCCCTATGTAAATGTTTCTGCGGTCCTTTTCCTTCTGAAATCTGTAAACAAACCCCTTGGAAATCATTTTGTCTATGTATTTTGTGGCGTTGGCTTTTTGCAGCGCCGTCTGCTGCGCCACCTCGGTCATATTCATGGGGGATTTGTTGAGCGAAACAAGCAGGTTGTTTGCTCTTATGGACAGGTGCGCTTTGACAATCGGCAGCTTTTCCGTCAGGTGTCTCGGACGTATGATTTTGCGGTTTTCAAGCTCCGCGACCTCGTTTTTGATGTTGTAAAACGCGTCCATGTCGAACTTTTTTACTTTTTTTTCTTCGAGTGTTTCCATATCGGGTATATTTTACGCCGAAGCCTGTCGTTTGTCAAGCAATTGTAGTTATATTTTAACTGTTTCCAAAATCGCAAAAATTTTCCTGCAAAACACGCGTTCTGCACAATAATTCAATGCGAATGCAAAAATTTTAAGAAATGTTCAAAAAAGCGTTGACAAAGGCTGTGAAATATCATATAGTATCAATAACAGTTGTAGAACTACTACAATAGTAAAAATTTAAAAAAGGAGAAACGAACCATGAAAAAGATTGTTTTGACAGTTCTGGTCGCAGCGCTGCTGCTTTTGACGTTTGTCGGCTGCGCACCCAAAACTTTCACGGTGACCTTTGACACGGACGGCGGCTCGACCGTTGCCGCGCAGACCGTCAAAGAGGGCGAAAAGGCGACAAGACCTGCCAACCCGACCAAAACCGACTTCGAGTTTGACAACTGGTACACGGCAAAGACGGGCGGCGAGGTTTTTGACTTTGACAAAGAAGTGACGGGCGACGTTACCGTTTACGCGCGTTGGACGGCGGTTTCTGCCAAAACCGTTACTTTCAAGGTAAACTACGTTGCGGCGGACGGTCTGGACGACTCTCACGACAAGAGCGAGACTGTTACTTTGCAGGTTGGCGCGGCTCTGCCTTCCGTCAGCTACGATTACATCGAATCGCGCGGTTACTTTACCGACCAAGCCATGACGACGGCTTTTTCCGGCGACAAAGTCACGGAGGATATGCCCGAGCTGTGGATTAAGCTGGACAGAAAGCTTACGATAACCGAAGGTCAATACGTCTTTACGCTGCGCGAGGACAACACTACTTACGCAATAGCGGAAAACGCCGCAAACAAGCCGAGCGCCGCCGAGGTTACTCTTCCCTTAAAGGTAGGACCTTACGACGTGACGGCTGTGGCAAGACGCGGCTTTACCTCCTCGTCGTTCACCAAGCTTACCATACCCGAGGGTTACACCGATATAGTCGAAAACGCCTTTTACGGCAACACGTCTTTGGTGGTGGTCAATTTCCCCACGACGCTCAAAGCAATAGACGCCAACGCGTTCCTCGACGCAAGCGCCCTCACGGTAGTATGGTTTTCCGAGGGACTCGAAACGATAGGAATAAACGCTTTTTCAGGCACCAATCTTCCTTTCGTCATTCTCCCCGCGTCGCTTAAACTTATAGAAAGCGGTGCGTTCGACATCCCTTCGCCGACGGATGACAAGGTGCTCGAAGAGGTGCTGTTTATGGGAAGCGTCGCTCCCCAAATAGAAAAAGGCGCTTTCGGCGACGAAAGAAGAGACTATCTGTGCGCAGGAGACGCGTTGGACGCTTACAAAACGGCTTTGACCGCCTCCGAAACCGGCGGCAGCCTGTATGAGTTCGACGACACGAGATTGGATTTTCAGGGACGTTACACTGCGGCGGAAGGCGAGCGGTTCGGAATAGAATTCTGGATGAGCGGCAGCTGGAAGGGCGTTGTGGAAACAGTCGATTCCTTTGAAATAGTCGAGCTGAGCAGTTACGATTTGTTCTACTATATAGGCGGCGCGGTAGAAGACAGAAGAGCGGCTCTTATAGAAAACGACACCTTCACGTTCAAAATGTACGGCGCGGACACGGACGGGTTTATCATCGTTGACGACGTGCTTTACGACTACATCGGCAGCGAAGAAGTGCTTTACATACCCGAAAACATAACCGAGGTTGCGCCTGACGCCGTTCAGGGACTTGCGACGCTCAAAATGGTCATTTTCGGCGACAAGGTGACGACGGTGGGCGACAGAGCGTTTGTCGGAAACCCTTATCTCGTATCGGTGATTTTCGGTACGGGCATAGACTACATAGGCGACGACGCGTTCAGTATGGCAACTTATCTAATAGACATACATTTCCCCAATGCGGAGAAAGCGCCTTCCTATATCGGAAAGAATGCGTTTTACAGATTGGACGGCATAGCCCTTGTTCCTTCCACAACCGAGTGGGGCGGGCTTATGACGGTTTACGTAGGCGGCTCCTTCTGGGGCGACGCAAGTCCCTCCGATTATGTGACGCTGTTCAACGTCAACAACAAGGCGGAGCAGGACGGCGAGGAAGTGGGCGCATACAGCAACGATTACAGTGATTTTGTAACCATTGCCTCCGAAGCGGGTACTGACAAAAAGGGCAAGACCTACAATCTTGCCGACGGAAACAAATTGTTCCTGTCCGGCGGCGACTCCGCAATCCTGTTTATCGAGGAGGACGGCGTTACAAGAAGAATCTGGGGCGCTTACCGTTATGACGACTATGAAAAAATCACTTTCGGAGCGGGCTTTACCGTGGACGGAGAAGAGGTTCTCTATTTCGGCAAGCCTTCGGGCGACGATTTTGTGCTCCGCGACAAGGTGTTCGGAGCCTACGACGACGGCTATATTACCGTCGTGTTTGACGGGTACGGCGCGGCGAGCGTGGTTATAAACGCCGAGATTTTCGACGGAACCTATACCCTTAACGGCAACGAGGTTACTTTTGCGGGAATCGACGGACTTGCCTCCGCAACATTTATCCCTTTGGAGACGCAGGAAAATTCGTCAAAGCTGACGCTGACCTACGGAGGCTCCTCCCGCACCCTGACCTATACGGGCAAGGAAAAGGGAAGCTACTATGATTTGAAGCTGGGCGCAAAGATTGAGCTTGACGGCAAGAATATCGACAATAAAGGCGGCACTGCCAAGATTTACTTCAAGCATCAGGAGTATGAAAGAAAATATAAGCTCGAGGGCTCCAAGCTCTATATAATTTGGATAGAAGGCACGGACGACAGCGAAGACGTCTTGTGGAACTGGAGCTTTAACAGCAGCACGCGGAAAATCACGGGCTATTGGAATTATCATTTGGACGAGTATGAATATTACTTTGAGTTCGGGCTTCTCGCCGAGGGCGAAGAAAAGGGCGCCTACACCTCCGCCGCGGGCGACAAACTGACTCTTGACGGTTTCTTCGTTGCGGAATACACCCCCGCAAGCGGACAGGCGGCAAAGTGGAATTACTTCATGATGAGCGACGTCTCCGTTTTGCTTACGTCGGGCGATTTATATAAACTCCTCGTGCTTGACGACGCGTCGTTTACCGAAACGGAGGTTACCGAAACGTCGGTTGCGGGACAGTATTACGTCGCGGAAAGAAGCTACAAGGTGTGGCTTGACGGCAACGGCAATATGCTTTACAACAGCAATATGAGCGTGTATACCTATGTCGTCGAGGGCAATGTGTTCAAGCTGACGTCTTATGACGACAGCGGTACGCCGCATGTTCACGAAGGCAAGTTTGCTCTCGAAACAGACGGCTACATTGAAACGGCGTTCTATTCTTACGGTTACAGTTATCTGAGACTGTTCAAAGAAAAGCTTGAATACACCACCGTTTCGTTTGAATTGGACGACAAGTCCTACACGCTTGCGATTTTTGAAAACGAGTTTGTTTACGCCTATCAATACGGTCAGGCAATAGCTTATACCGGCAGCGTTGCGGATTACGCCGCCGCGAAAGCCGCGATTGCCGCAAAAGAGGACTTTGAAGTCACTCTTGACGGCACGGTTTACACGGCTTCTTACGACTCCGACAGTTGGGCTTGGACATTTACCCCCAAAAGCTGAAAACAGGTTTTTCACACAAATCCCCCGAACAAAATTGTTCGGGGGATTTGTTTAACTTAAAATTACCAATATTTGTCTAAATGCGAAAAATATCGAAAAAACGCTTGCCATTGACAAGTCGTCATGTTAAAATCATAATGTAATAAAATCACAATGAAATTATTTCTCATACAATATGTGGATAGACGCGGCTGTTAAATGCCCCATTTAAGCCGTTCTAAATATTTTTTATCGGAGGATAAAAATGAAAAAGACAAAGTTAACTCTATTGCTCTTGGTCGTTGCGATGCTTGTGCTCACACTGTGCGCTTGCCAACAGACCTATGACGTTACTTTCGAATTGGGTTACGACAACAAGACGGAAGTAAAAACCTATGATAAGGGCGCAAAGGTGGATTTTTCGCCTACCCGCACCGATTACGACTTCGGCGGCTGGTTCAAAGACGAGGCTTTGACTCAACCGTGGGGCGACTCGGTCGTTGAGGCGGACGTTACGCTTTACGCCAAATGGACTCCCAAAGTTACTACTCAGGTCACGGTGACGCTGGACTACAATTATCACGGAGCGCCCTCCCCCAAGCAGGAAACAATAACTGCGGGGACGGCTTACACTCCCGAAGTTCCTCAGCGCACCAACTATGACTTTTTGGGCTGGTTTACCGACTCCTCCTTCTCGCCCCCCCCGTTTTCCAACGGAACGGTTGTCAATGAGGACATAACTCTGTACGCGAAATGGCAGGTCAAGCCCGAAGTGCAGGTTGACGTGACCCTCAACCTCAACTACGACGGCGCACCCGCGCCCACGGTTGTCAGCATAGCCGAGGGCGAAACTCTGTACGCGGAAAATCCTACGAGAGACGAATATGAATTCAAGGGCTGGTACCTCGAAGCGACCTTGGAAACGCCTTTCGACGTCACCACGCAAATAAACGAGGACATCACCCTTTACGCCAAATGGGAGGTTCTGCCCGAGCTGCGCTTCGAGCTTTCCGCAGACGGCAATTCTTACTCCGTTTTCGCAGGCACGTTTAAGGGCGGCGAGCTGGTTATACCCGCAACCTACGAAGGCAAGCCCGTGACGGAGGTCAAGGCGGAGGGCTTCAAAAATGTCGGCGCGACCAAGGTTTATGTTCCCGACAGCGTGACGAAAATCGGCAAAGGGGCATTTGCCGAAAACAATATAACCGAGCTTACCGTTCCCGTTTTGGGCGACGGACAGGGCAACGCTTTCCTCGCCTACATATTCGGCGCGGACAGTGCGGACAACGCTTCGGCAGTTCCCGAAACTTTGAGAAAGCTGGTTGTAGGCGGCAATGCCGCTCCCGCGGCGAATGCCTTGAAGGGCATTGACTGGCTCAACGACCTGACTCTGCCCGCTCTCGGCGATCTTTCCGTAGCGAATCTTTTCGGCGGCGGAGATTATATCACCGGCATTGAAATTTTTGCGGTTCTCGGCGGCGACTCCATAGAGAAAGGCGCGCTTGCGGGTATGTCCGCTCTCAAAGAGCTGACGGTGCCTTTTGTGGGCGCAACCAAAAACGATACGGGCGAGGAAGGTCTCTTCGGATATATTTTCGGCAGCGACTCTTACTCAGGTTCGTTTGAAATCAAGTCGGGTCTCTCCGCGGAGGATTATATATCTCCAGAATTGTGCTTTACCTTCTACGTTCCTCAGGGACTCAAAAAGGTTACCGTTCTTGACGGCGACGTGTTCGACGGCGCGTTCATGAACATGAGGACGTTGACCGAGGTTGTTTTCGCAGACGACGCGGACACGACCTACATCGGCGAAGCCGCCTTTATGGGCGCGACCGCGCTTGAAGGCTTCACCGTACCGGCAGGCGTAAGCATCGTCGGCGACTACGCTTTCTGTTTCTCTGGAGTAAGGACGGTGGATATGTCCGCGGCGGACGAAATCACCGTGCTGCCCGAATATATCTTCGGCGAAAATACGAGACTCGCTACAATTTCTCTGCCCGAAAATCTCGTTACGATAGAGGGATACGCGTTTTATATGGCGAGCGCGCTTAAAAACATCGTTATTCCCGACTCTGTGACGACAATCGGCGAATATGCGTTTTATGCCTGCACCTCGCTTGAAAGCGTGAGCCTGCCCGCCAATCTCAAAACGCTGGGCGCAAGCGCGTTTTCACGCTGCCTGTCGCTTGAAGGCATGGAAATCGACCAATCAAACAAGGATTTCGTCACCTATGACGGAATTTTGTACAGCAGCGACTATGAGCTGGCTTACGTAGTGCCCGCAGGTATTGTCGGTCCCGTGAGAATGCCCGAAGCCGTCACCATCATTCCCGGCGGTTTCTTCAGCGAGTGCAAAAACCTCAAAGGAGTCATTTTCCACGACAAAATCACTGCAATCGGCGACAGCGCGTTTGCTTACTGCACCGGTCTCGAAACTTTGACTATCGGCAAAAACGTGACGAACATCATGGAAAACGCGTTTATTTACGCAGGCAATAAAGACACCGTCATCAATTTTGAGACTGGCTCCAAGTACGCCTATGTCAAAAAGGATGCTTTTTACAGACTTACCGCCAAGGAAATCAACCTGCCCGCAAGTGCGGTGACCTTTGACGGCGAAGCGTTCAGAATGTGCGAGGCGGAAGTCAAGTTCCACGAGAACTCCACCCTCACAACTGTTGTGGCGGATATGTTCAAGGACTATCTCGGAACGTCCATCGAGCTGCCCGCGAGCGTGACTACCATAGGCGCGAGAGCCTTTATGGATGCTCTCAACCTCGAAACAATCGAGTTTGACGCGACGAAAATAACTTCGGTCGGCTTCGACGCCTTCCGCAACACCAAGTGGTATAACTCTCAGCCCGACGGCATAGTTGTTCTCAGCGGACTTGCGTATGAAATCAAGGGCGCGAGAAACACTCTCACTTCCGTGACTTTGCCCGACGACACCCGTGTTCTTGCAGGCTCGCTTTTCAACGGCTGCTCCAACCTGACGACGCTTGTCCTCAACGAGGGGCTTTTGGCAATCAGCGGCTCGGCTTTCGCAAACTGCGTCAATCTGACCGAGCTTGTCATACCCAAGACGGTCACAAGCATCGGAGCGCAGGCGTTCAACAATATGAGCGCGACAATCGTGTTTGCGACGGACGGTAGCCTGACTCATCTGGGCGACCAGGCGTTTTACGGCTAAAAGGGGAAGACGCTCAACATCCCCGCTTATGTAGAAACTCTCGGCGCAAGCGTGTTCTATCAGTTCGAGGGCGAAATAATCTTTGACGACGACTCCGCCATCACGGAAATCGGCGCAAGCGCGTTTGCGACGTATTACGGCAGAGAGCTCACACTCCCCGCGGGCGTCACCACAATCAAGAGCAGCGCCTTCTCGGGAGCCATTTATGTGACGGAGCTGACCTTGCCGGACGGTCTCAAAACCATTGAAGCAAACGCTTTCACGGGCATGAACTCCATCAAAACTCTCACTATTCCCGCGTCGGTGGAAACTTTGAGAGAAAAAGCTTTTACCGGCTTCAACGGCAGCTATATTACCTTTGAGGGCACGACTCCTCCTCAGGTGCTGAATGCAAGCGGCGAAACCTCCACCAATATAGGCGTAAGAGGCGGGACGAGCACAAACGGCCATGTGATTGTTCTTGTTCCAAGCAGTGCTTTGGAGGCTTACAGAGCGGCATTCAACGACAAAACCGAGCCGGGCGAGGGCGTTAAGCCGGCGCTTACCGACGAGCTTGTTTACTCCACGATAGACGAGTCGGACAACGACTTTGTGATAATCGACACCGAAAACAACGGCAAGAAACTCATCGCCTATGCGGGTGACGCGGTCGACAAGATAGAAATCCCCAACGGCGTCACGGAAATCGGTCCCGCGGCTCTGAGTCAGGGCAACGGCACCAAGTTCAAGGCGGACGGTCTCAATTGGGTAGTTGTCCCCGCGACGGTTCAAACGATACACGGCAACGGACTCAGCGGCGTGCGCGTGGTCGAGTTCCTCGGCGACAAAATGCCCACAAAGGGCAACGAAGGCATAGGCAACTGGTCTTCCACGAACAAGGTTTCCGTTGTTATCGTTCCCGACGGAGCTTACGATACTTTCGTAAACGACAAGACCAATTTCGGCACGATTAAGAGAAACGTTTTTGAAAAGAGCCAAATCAATTCTGACGGCTTTGCAATCTCCAACGGAGAGCTAAAAGCGGTGCTCAACTCCTCCGCCGATATAACCGTCCCCGCAAGCGTGACCAAGATAGCCGACAAGGCGTTTTACGGTCTGTCTTCCATGGAGACGGTAACCTTCCTCGGCAATGTGACAAGCATAGGCGTCGACGCCTTCCGCGAATGCGTCAATCTCAAAAGCATCACGCTGCCTGCTTCCGTCACCGAAATAGGCACTTACGCTTTCGACAATTGCAGGTCGCTTGAACAAATCGTTCTTCCCGAAAATCTTGTGACGCTGGGAAATAATGCTTTCAACGAGTGCGTTTCGCTGACAAGAGTCACTTTCAACAGCAAGCTTGAAAGCATAGGTACAAACGCGTTTGCAAAATCCGCTCTTTCGGGAGCTTTGGTACTGCCTTCTAGCCTAACCTCGCTGGGCGACGGCGCGTTCAACTCGACTCTTATCGAGTCTGTGACGCTGCCCGACTCTCTTGTGACACATACTTACAACTATGCAAACGGCGCTTTCGGCATGTGCTACCGTCTCAAAACGGTGTCGCTGGGCGGACTGACAAGCATACCTCAGTATATGTTCCAGTATTGCACGTCGCTTGAATCCATCGACCTTACCGGTATAACCGACATCGGTCCCGACGCGTTCAACAACTGCGTGTCGTTGAGCGAGCTGGTTCTGCCCGAGGGGCTAAAAACCATAGGCGACAGAGCCTTCATTCAGTGCCACAGCCTTGTGTCCGTCACAACGCCCGAGTCGCTTGTGTCAATCGGGGTATCCGCTTTCGGAGCGCAGGGAAGCTCGGGCAACTATCCTACGAGCTACACTCAGTGCAGAAACCTTAAATCCGTCCACATCAAGGGCGCGCCGACAATAGGGGATATGGCTTTCTTCTACTGCCCTATCGAGACGCTTGTCATTGACGGTTGGAAAAAAGGTACGACATCTACCTCCAACGGCACAAACGCGTTTGCCGCGGCGGCAATCACCTCCGTCACGCTCGGAGAGGGCGTGGAGTATATAGGCATGGCGGCGTTTGAGAGAAGCCCCGTCGAGTCCATAGTTCTGCCTTCCTCTTTGGTGGAAATTGCAAGCTATGCTTTCAGGCGCACAACCGCTCTCGAATCTCTCACCTTTGTCGATCCCGCGACGAGCAAGCTCACGACAATCGGCGCATACGCTTTTGACAGCAGCGCTTTGAAGTCGTTCGCAATGCCCGACAACTACAAAAAAGTCAACGCGCAGATTTTCTACTACTCCAACATAGAGGAAATCACGCTGGGAGCGAATACGACTCAGATTGAAAACAACGCTTTTATCGGCAGCAAAATCAAGAGCATATTCCTGCCCAAAACTCTGACACACGTAGGCAGCGGTATTTTAGGAAGCTGCGAAAACCTGGAAAAGATTTACGTTGGGGCGACCGAAGAAGAAGTCAACAATATGATAGTTACAAGCAATGTTGATTTCAATTCCGAAACTCCTCAATGGCATCAGAACTGGGCAAACGGCATACCCGACGGCGCGGAAATCGTTTACGGCTACGCGCCCGAGCAGGATGAGACCGAAAATGCTTAACTGAAAATATGTAACGAAACAAAAAAAGCGGACCGAATAGGTCCGCTTTTTTGTTAGCTGATTTATTTGCCGAGGCAAAACCTGCTGAAAATTCTGTCGATAATTTCCTCGTCCGCTGTATCGCCCGTAATTTCGCCCAGAGCCGTTCTTGCCGCTCTCACGTCCTGAGCAACGCAGTCGAGCGTAATTCCCGAGGAAAGCGCGTCCAGGGCGTTTGCAAGCGCTTCCGACGCGCGCCTTAAACAGTCGGCGTGGCGAAGATTGGTTATTATCAGTCCGTTGTCCGCGTCCTTGATTAGCAGCGAGTAAATTTTTTCCTTCAAACGCTCTATGTTTTCGCCCGTAAAAGAGCTGACTGCGACGTCGTCGTTTCCGAGCGACGCTCGGTCGTAACGGTAAATATCGTTTTTTGAATATACGTTCAGCACGGGGCAGTCCGTTCCGAGCATTTGGTTTTCCCGCGCGGACAGCTCCTTGTCCGCCGCGCCTTCTCTGATGTACAGGACGACGGAGGCGCGTTTTGCGGCGCGTTTCGAGCGTTCTATGCCCTGCGACTCGGTAGCGTCGGAGGTTTGTCTGAAACCCGCCGTGTCGGCGAAGGGTATTTTCAAGTCCTTGTAAACAAGGGAAATTTCCACCGTATCGCGCGTAGTACCGTGAGTGTCGGATACGATGGCGCGTTCCTCGCCTGCGAGGGCGTTCAAAAGACTGCTTTTCCCGACGTTGGTCGCGCCCACGATTGCGACGTATGCGCCGTTTTTGACAAGTCCGCCCAGCCTTACCGTTTTGACAAGCGCGTCGATTGTTCGTTTTGCGCGGGAAATTTCTATTGTCTGTTCCGCGACGGTGGTTCCTTCAAGCTCCTCTTCGGGATAGTCGAGAGCGGCTTCTATGGACGCTTCCGTGTCGCAGAGCGCGTCGAGGAGCTCTTCAATCTTTTTGCCCAGCTCGTTCTGCGCAAGCATGGCGGCTGCGCGCGCCGCTCCTTTCGACTCGGCGTCAATGAGGTCGATTACGCCCTCCGCGTTGGAAAGATTCTGCTTGCCGTTGATAAACGCGCGCTTTGAAAACTCGCCGTTGAGTGCGGGACGCGCGCCCAATTCAAAGCAGCGTTCGAGCACGGCGGAGGCAGTTGTTTCTCCGCCGTGACAGTGAAATTCCACCGACTCCTCGCCGGTAAACGAGCGCGGCGCGTCGAAAAACACGCACATGGCTTTGTCGTCGAAATATTTCGTGCTGACCGTGCCCGCTTTGAGATAGTTGGCTTTGTCGGGAAAGGGTGAAAACATTTTTGCCGCAAGCTTTTTGCAGCCCTCGCCCGAAAGCCTGATTACGTTTATCGCGCCTCTGCCGTGAGGCGTTGACAATGCGGCTATAATCATATCTAACTGTCGTCGTTTTCTTTTTTGATTTTGTCCTTGCGCAGCTTGGCGCGGCGTTTCAGGTGCATCGTTACGAGCACCGCCGTCATTATTACGGCTACAAACAGCACCGCCGCCCCCGCGCCGAAAATAACGTATGTTTCGGGTTCCAGTCCCGTTGCGACAAACACTTCGTCACGGGTGAGCTTCATGCCCGGTTGAAATCCCGCAAAGGACATATCTCCTCGCGGCGCGTAAATAGTGGAGCCGTAAACCGCCGTTTCTTTTTTGAGAACTTTTTTTCCGTCCTTGCTCAAAAAAATGTAAGTGTAGGTGCGCGGCGTTACCTGATAAACCGCCTTGAATTCTACGTTTCCCGTCAGCGTCATGCCCTCGGCGTAGCCCTCAAAGCCCAAAAAGGTGAAAATATTGCCGGGGTCGGCTTTGTCTCCTACCTCGGGCGGTTCAAAAGAGTCACCGTATATGCCTTCGCCCGTTTTAAGCACCGTGCGTCCGTCGTTGTCGAAAAAGGTATATCTGAAAACCCTGTCGCGCTTTTCGTACTGCGCCACAAAGGTCATTTCCGTTTCCGACGCAATCATTCCGTCCTCGTAGCCCGTCCAGCCGATAAATTCGTATTCGTATCTGTCATCGGTTTTGTCGGGCGCGTCCGGCAGATCGAACGGACGGTTTTTGTAGCAAAATCCGTTGTAGATGAGAGTAACTCCGTCGCTGTCGAGACAGCGGTAGTAAACGTCCTCGAGCCTCTGCGCGGTCAACTCTGCGGCGCGTCCCGCGCGACCGAACACGATTTCGAGACCGGGGTCCTCCAACGCGGCTCCGCTGCCCGTATAAAAACCGAAATTTTCCGCGCCGTAGGACAGAACGTCGCCCGCGCCGAAAAATCCCTGTCCGTCGCCGACGAGTTTAAGTATTCTTATTCCGTCGTCGCCGTTGTAGCCCGAGCCGTTGTCGGCGTAAACAAATTGTCCGCCGTCCGCGCCCGCCTCGGTTGCCGCCTGCACGTGCATGACTCTTATTCCGCCGTTTTCAAAGGCGTCCATGTTGTTTCTCGTCGGTGTGATGTATTCGCAAATAAGATATTCGGACAGATAGCTGTTTTGGAGCGCATTGTTGTAGATGACAAGGCAGCTTCCGCCCGGCTCGTTCATGGGAGACAGAGAAAAATTCTGCGCTTCGGTGGAAGAGCCTTCGAATATGCGCACCTGCGAGTCGGGGAGCCAGCCGAGAATCAGCTTGGAAAAAGCGGACAGGTCGCCTGTCATGTCGTCCATAAGCTCGTGTCCCGCGTCGCCTTTGAGCCCTCCGCTGTCGTCCGCGCCGCTTGCGTTGCAGTAGTCGGGCAGTCCCAAAGAGTGTCCCAAGAGGTGGCAAACCGATTGATTGAGACTGCGGCGACCTTCGTCCGTATTCGAGGGCTGCGCAAAATTGATTAAGTAGGTTTGCGGACGCACGCCGTCCCACGACGGCAAGTTGCCGCCGGGCGGCAAAATATATGACGTCGTGTATGTCGCGGGCGGGATGCAAACGCCGTTTTGAGTTGCAATGTCGTCGAAAGCGGGCAGACTCAGCACAAGCCCGTCGATAAATCCGTCGCCGTCGCTGTCGTAGCCGGAAAAGTCTACGGTGTCGTCGAGAGCGGCGAATGCCTCTTCTATGAGCTTGTTGTATGCCAAGCCGTTGTTTTCGCGGTAAGAGGAAGCGCCGCTTTTTGCGACAAAATGAAACACGTCGCCGTCAAGACCCAGCGCGCCGAAGCTTGCGCGGCGGTAATAAGCCGCCGTGCTTTCAAAGGGATAAGCGGCGTTTGTGCTGTCTTCTCCGCCGAACACGGCTTGCTTTGTCTGCTGCACCGACATCGCGTCCTCGTCGAAGCCCTTGTCGGCAAAGCTGATTAAAAGAAAAATAATTTTCACGTCGCCCGTAGACGGGGTTGTGTGTGCAAGCTGATTTACGGCGGCGTCGGACAGACCGTTGTAACCCGACCGACTGTCGTCCGTATTCGACTTGACTCCGTCTGCTGCTCTGCTTGCGGGCGCGAAAAGAGCGCACAGCGAAAAAACGACAAGAATCGCCGCCGACAGAATAAACAGTTCGGTTTTGTTCATCTTTTTCCGCATATACGGATTTTAGCACAAAAACCCATACGTGTAATCCAAATAAGGGTGAATTTTGCGTGAATACGTCCGTTTTTGCCCCGAAAAAGCCCTTTTGGAATAAATTGGCAGCAAAAACCGCGCTCTGTCACCGCCCCTTTCAACGGTTGACAAAAGAAAGTCGCGGGCGTATACTGTCTGTATATCTGTTACGGAGGAAATTATGGCTAAAAAATCCAAATCCAAAAAATCTACGATGATTTATCTTGCTGCGATTCTGTTTTCCGCGCTAGTTATCGGTATGGCGTTTCTGCCCGTGTTCACCTACAAGACGGCAGTCGGTCCGACGCATATAAACGGCTTTCAGATGATGCAGGGCGCGTTTTCCGAAAAAATCGAGGGCAGCATAGCCAGCCTGGTGAGAACTCTGATAAGCAACGCCGAAAACGTAAAAACCGCCGCTATATTCATTCTCGTCGCGATCATCTTTGCGGGGCTTTCCGCGCTGTCGGCTCTTGCGGGGCTGTTTGCGGGAAAAAGCTGGCGTATGGTGCAATTTCTGCTTATGGCGGTTTGCTTTGTAGCCTGCCTTGTGGCAATCATTTTGCTTTTTGTCGCGGGGGGAGACCTCAGCAGCGAATTTTTTAATACCAGTGCGACGGTAAATGCGGGAGCTTATCTTATGGTGCTGTTTTCCCTGCTCGGCGCCGGCAGCTGCATCGCGCTTAAAAAATAAAAATTTCCGAGCCGTCCCGAGCGGAGGACGGTTGCGTTTTTTCGCGCGTTGAGGCGCGTTTAATCAAGGAGTTTAAAAATTTATGACTGACATCACGCCTGTCGCCTTGTGGAAGGGGTTCGACCCCGACGCGGAGGAGCTTAATCCCCGACGCGTCAGAAGCTTTACGCGGGACGGAGTGGTTTTTGAGTACGCGTATTTTACAGGCAGAACAAAGGACAATCTTACTACGCGCGTGGCTTGTCTGTCGGCAAGACCTGACAACATCGGCAAAAAAAAGCTGCCGGTTGTCATTGTGTGCGACATCGCGCGCAACATAGACGAGGATACTTTAAGCTATTGGGCGAAGAAAGGCTTTGCCGCTTTCGCCGTGGACTACAAGGGCGCGGATTTCGGCAAAGAGGGACAAAAATGCGGGACGGAGGTTTTCGGCAGAATCGACAGCTATGAAGAGGACGGAGGCTCTTTGAGCGCGGGACTGTCCACCATTTATCCTGTGGGTATGGAGTACTGCAATCTGTCCGTTGCCGAAAAAGACCTCAAAAGCGTGGAGTACGGGGCGGACAACACCTGCTGGTACGAGTGGACGCTCAACACGCGCCGCGCCGTTTCCTACGCTCTTTCCTTCGACTTTGCCGACGGCAAACGCATAGGTATTTACGGAAGCCACCTCGGCAATATTATAGCCATGCAGACGCTTGCCATGGACGGGAGGATTGCCGCGGGCGCGGAGCTTTACGGAACGCTTAAAGAGGAGCACGTTTCGAGACTTGAAGGCGAGGAGGCTCTGGAAAGGGAGTCCGGCAATCTTGTGGACTTTCTGGAAAAGAGCGACAACGAGGACGTGTGGTATGCGGCGGTGTCGCCGCAGAGCTACCTTAACTACGTAACCAAGCCCTTTTACACCTGTATAGGCACAAATTCGTCAAGCTCGGCTCCCGACGCAACAATGGAAATGCTTTTTCGCATGAACAACGACAACGAGGGTATAGCCGTTTTCGCGCCGAGACTCATGGACGGCGCGCCGTCTTTCTACCGCGACAATCTCGCGCGCTGGTTCAAAAACATTTTTGAGGGCAAGACGGTGAAAAACGACGCCGTCACCCTCAGCGCCGTTTGCGAAAAAGGAAAAATTTATGTCGAAGCCGCGCGTTACAGAAATCAGGGGGGAGGCGTGGCAAACGCCGAGGTTTATTACTCGCGCTCGCGGCGCAGCGTAAACAGCGCGAGAAACTGGGTGCTGGCAAAAAAGGTCGAGGGCGAAGCGCTGCGTTTCAATCTGGAAATTTTCGACGCCGACACGCCTGTGAGGGCGTTTCTCAACGTCACCTACAAAAACGGGATTAGCATGTCCTTCAATATGCCCGAATTTGTTCCGTCCGCGCTCGGGAAGGTTTCTCTCAGTCCCAAAACCAAAATCATTTTGCGCGGCGCGGAGGAAAACGAATTTGTGCCCATGAACCACACGGGGCGTCAGACAGCCGTCTTTGTGGACGCGCACCCCGTGAAAACCGCAGAGGGAGCATTCGGAATAAAGGGCGTTTGCGGCTCCTGTATGGGGACGTTTGCCATTTCGGACGACAGAATTCTGCGGGACGAGCAAAGCCTGCTGTCCATGGATATTTACAGCGAAACTCCTCAGCACTTGAATATATTTTTGCTTTACGATTGGGGGGAGGAGAATCAGGCGGTATACGTGAGGGAGGCGGAGCTTGTCGGCGGCGAGCTGTGGCAGAAAATTTTGGTGAGCGACGCCGATTTCAAATTGCTGGAAACAGGCAGACCGTTAAGGAACGGGGGCAGACTCTGCGGAATATGCTTCGAGGCGGAAAAGGAGTTTGTTCTGACAAACCTCCTGTTTACATAAAAAATGAATAAAACACTCAAAACAATCATCTATATAGCCGCGGTTATAATCATAGTTGCCGTCACAATGTCTCTTAAAGCCTTTGTTTTCGGCAATTATACCGTCAAAGGCGACAGCATGAACGACACTCTTTCGGACGGGGACGTTGTGTGGGCGGCAAAGCTTGCCTCGCCCGACTACGGCGACATTATACTCGTCATGGACGACGACACCAATCTTGTAAAGAGAGCCGTCGGCTTTGCGGGCGACAGGCTTTGGATGGAGCGCGACGATTCGGAGACGGGCAGCAAATGGTATCTTTGCCGCAAAAAAAGCGGCTCCGACGAAATCGAGCGCCTTGCAGAGGAAAGGTACGGCGACTCGGTTATGCCGCGTTTCGATTTGGAAATAGAAACCTGTCATTTGATAACAAACAACGTCGGCGAAGGTGCGTTTGACGAGCAAACTGCCTTTGTCGTGCCCGAAAACTGCGTTTTCGCCTTGGGCGACAACCGCAACATCAGCAGCGACAGCCGTTCGAGGGGCGCGTTTCCTATGGAGGACGTGATTGGCGTGGTCAAGGCAAAGGGGATGGGTTTGGTATACGCGGTTATTGCCGTGCTGGCAGTCCTGCTTGCCGTTTTTCTCGTTGCCGACGCCGTAAAAACCAAAAGAGCGGAGGCTGTCCGAGTCGGACGCGGGGAAAAGAGCAACGAAAGCGCGGACGAAAGCGGCGCGTCTGAAAAAGAGGAAACGTCCGACGCCGAAAAGGGCGGCGCACGGGACGAAACGGGGAACGAACAACAGACTTAAAGAGAGGAGCAATGCGGGTAAAAAGCATATCCGTAAACAATTTCAGAAACCTTTCTCCCGCGAAGATTACACCTGACGGCGGGTTGAATCTGATTTTGGGCGACAACGCGCAGGGCAAAACCAACCTGCTCGAAAGCGTCTGTCTTTGCTGTCTCGGAAAAAGTCCGCGCACCGACAAGGAGCGCGAAATGATAAATTACGACGCGGACTTTGCGCGCGTCAACATAGAATTTACGTCGCGCTACGGAAGCGCGGACATTGCCGTCGTGCTTTCAAAAAAGCGCAAAAAAGCCGTTGCCGTCAACAGCGTCCCTATATTGAAGATAGGGGAGCTTTTGGGGTATCTCAACGCCGTTTATTTTTCGCCCGACGAAATCAGGGTTATCAGAATGTCCCCTGCGGACAGACGGAGATTTCTTGACGTGGATTTGTGTCAGGCGGACAGAAATTATTATTATTCCTTGGTAAAGTACAACAAAATTTTGAATCAACGCAACAATCTGATAAAAAAAAGCAGAGATATCGAAACGCTCAAAGAAATGCTTTTCGTTTGGGACGCGCAGCTTGCCCGCGAGTGCGCGCGCATCGTCGCCAAGCGGGCGCGCTTTTGCGACAGGCTCAAAGCGCTTGCGGCGGACGCGCACAAAAGGCTGACCGACGGAAAGGAAAGTCTGGAAATATCTTACGTCACGCAGATTGAGGGAGAAAACGTCGAGGAGAGGGAAAAAAGCGCGGCGCTTCTTTTGAGCGGCAGCGTCGAAAAGGATTTTGATTTGGGGTACACTACGTCGGGCTGTCAGCGCGACGACCTCAAATTCTGCGTCAACGGCGCGGATATACGCAGCTTCGGCTCTCAGGGACAGCAGCGCACGGCTGCGCTTTCTCTCAAGCTTGCCGAGCTGGAAATTTTCAAGGAGCTTACCGGAGACTATCCCGTGCTGCTGCTCGACGACGTGTTGAGCGAGCTGGATTTGTCAAGACAAAAGCGGCTGCTGGACTTTTGCGACAAGGTTCAGATTATTCTCACCGCGACGCATATAGACGAGGAGCTGATTCGCGGGAGGGAATATGCGGAGTTCCGCTTAAAAAACGGCGTGGTCGCGCGCATAAAATAGTTTAAAAATCAAACAGGGCGCCAAGAAAGCTTTTAAGCAAAACTTCAATGCGGCAGGCTGTGCGCGAAAAGGCAGCCTGTGTTAAAATTAAAACGGCAGACCGTTAAGGTCTGCCGTTGTTTTGTTTAATCAGGTTTCGTTGCGCATTGCCTTTTGTTTTAAGGCGTTTTTCAGCTTTTCCGCAAGCCCCTTGCGCTTTTCGTCCTTTTCTATTGCGGCAAGCAGCTCCTTTTTTGTTTTTTCCTCAAGCAGTTCGGGCTTGTTGAAAAAGAACCAATTAAGCGCGTCGATAATGGACTCGTCGGCGCTGCGCGCGTTGAAGCCCAAATCAATCACGGCTTTTTGATTGCTGAAACTGTGGTTGCTGGTAATGGTATACAGGGAATATTTGGTAAACAACGGTTTTAAACCCCGCACTCTGTAATACGCTTCCGCAATCGAGGAGAAAATTTTTACAAATCCCGTCGCAAGCATGGGCACGAAGCCCGTGCGTTTTAAGTATCCGTTTACGATTTTGAAAATTCCGTCTATTGTCACCTCGCTGCCGCTTAAAATATAGCCTTCGCCCGACCTGCCCTTTTCCGCCGCCGCGGCGACTCCGCAGGCTACGTCTCTCACGTCGACGAAATTGTATCCGCCCGTGACGCGCGTCCTTATTTTGCGGTTGGCAATGTCAAGTACAAGCTGTCCGAGACTTGAAACCTTGTCGTCCAGAGGACCGATTATGCCCGAAGGATAGAGCACCACGGCGTCCAAACCCTCCCTGCACTTTTCAAAAACGTATTTCGTTGCGATTGTCTTGCTTTTGGCGTAGTCGCCCACGACCTTGTCGGGAGAAAAAGAAACTGGCTCGCACATGACCTTTCCCTTTTTGGCGGGCGGAATGACGTGCACGGAGCTTGTGTAAACCAATCTCGCGCCTTTTGCCAGACAGGCGTCGGCTACGTTTTCCGTTCCCTTGACGTTTACAAGATAAACCTTGTCCTTGTTGCCGGAAGTTATGTCTATGACGCCCGCGAGGTGAAAGAATACGCAGCCCTGCTCCACCTGGGAAAAGACGAAATCCCTGTCGGTCACGTCGCCGTAAACGACTTCGGCTCCGTGTTCGGAAAGCTTTTCCGTATTTTCTCCGGGCAGGGCAATGGCCTTGACCGTTTTTCCCGCGGAAAGAAGATATTTGACAAGATTGAGACCGAGATGTCCCGTGCAGCCGCTTACTATATATTTCATCCTTTTCACCTCCGTATATTTATTCCGTATTTTTCTCAAAATCCGCATTCCGCTGCAAAAAACAAATGCGAACTTTGAATTTTATTAAATGTACCTGTATATTATTTATACTCATTTAAATCACTTTTTTCCAACGATGTCAAGCGGTTTCACCGAAATTTCCTTTTTGAACGAAGTTTTTTTTTGCCCGGAATATTATTGTCGGGTTATCGGAGCTTTAAACGCCGAAAGAGTTGACAAAGAGCTGTTTTGCGGGTAAATTTTAAGCGTATGAAAAAACAGCTCGGACAAAACTTTATTTTCGACACCAACCTCCTTGCCGCAATCGCGTCCGACGCGCAAATAGACGGCAAAAGCGTTGTGGAAATAGGCATGGGAGCGGGGACTCTCACCGAACAGCTTGCAATGCGCGCGGCAAAGGTGGTTGGGTTTGAAATAGACTTGGATTTGAAGCCCGTTCTAGAACAAAGGCTCGCGCGTTTTCCCAATGTTACGGCGCGTTTCTGCGATTTTATGAAATGCGACATGAAAGAGCTTGAGGAGGAGCTTGACGGCGGCTACAAGGTGGTCGCCAATCTTCCTTATTATATAACCACGCCCATTGTCTGCCGGTTTCTGGACGAGGCAAAAAAAGTCGGAGCCATGCTTGTTATGGTGCAGGAGGAGGTTGCGGAGCGCTTCTGCGCGCAGCCCGACACCAAGGAGTACGGCGCAATAACCGTTGCCCTCAAAACCGCCGCGGAGGTAAAAATCGTGCGTCGCGTGGGAAGAAAAATGTTTGTGCCCGCGCCGAATGTGGACAGCGCGGTGGTAAGCATTGTTTTCGACGACGAAAAAAGAGGCGGAGTCGGGCGCGAAGCGTTGAGGAGCGTTGTAAGAGCGGCATTTTCCATGCGCCGCAAAACGCTGCTCAACAACCTGAGCGCTTTTTTCAAGGCGGACAAGGCGGTTTTGAAAGATATGCTTGAAAAACTCGGATTTTCTCCCGACGTCAGGGGGGAAAGCCTGTCTCCAGAAGATTTTTTGCGGCTTGCGTCTGAGCTTGAAGGCTTGAAGGCGGTTTAGAAAGCAACTTTTTCATTGTTATATCTCCGAAAACAAAGTTTTATCAAACAAAAGGTTTAAATTAAAGCCATGAATAATGAAACCGACAAAATTTCCGAAGAACGCATAGCCGTGCGTATCGACAGAAGGTCCGACCTTTATTGCGGGATTGTGCTGGTTGTCGTAGGTCTCGTTGCGGCGGTGTTTACGGCAATCAGAAAAAATAATTGGCTCGCGTTTGCGGCGGACGTCGTGATTGTCGCGTTGGGAGTTTTTCAGGCGGTACGTTGGTTTGTCGGCAGAAAACGCCCCGCGACGCTTATTTCCGTCAGAGGCTGCGACTTGGTTTATTTCGACGAAAAGACGCGCGGCATGAATACAATACCTTTGACGGACGTCAGGGCGGCGGACGTTTCGTCCGCAGACCGCGGCGGCAGAACCGTTTTGCTTTATTTTGCGGACGGAAAAACGGAGGTGCGCGACGTGAGGAACGCGCGGCAGGCGGTTTCAAGACTGAGGGAGCTTTTGCTTTCGGCGGGCGGCGAAAAGAAAGGAGAGGAAAATGAACGAAAAAATTTTTGAAAGAAAGGACGTTTACGTTTATTTTGTCGACGGCAAGCCTTACATCAATCTGAGCAACCGTTGCACCAACAACTGCGTTTTTTGCATAAGACACAACCGCGAGGGAATGGAGGGCGCCACTCTGTGGCTCAACCGCGAGCCTACCGCGCAGGAGGTTATCGCACAGCTGCCGCAGGACATAGAAAAATATCCCGAAACGACGGTATGCGGCTTCGGCGAGCCTACGTTCAATCTTGACGCGCTTTTGGGCGCGGGAAGGTTTCTTAGGGAGAGAGGAGTGCGCGTGCGTCTCAACACCAACGGACACGGGAATGCCATAAACGGCAGAGACATCACCGCGGAGCTTAAAGAAGCGGCGGATATAGTCAGCGTAAGCCTAAACGAAAGCAATTCCCGCGATTATCAGCGTATTTGTCAGTGCGACCTCGGAGAAAAGGGCTTTGACGAAATGCTGGATTTTGCGGCAAAATGCAAGGCGCAGAATATAGAAGTTGTGTTCAGCGTTGTGGACACGATAGGCGCCGCTTCGGTCGAGAAATGCCGCCGCATAGCGGAAAGTCTGCGCATACCTCTGCGCGTGCGCAAATATATACCGGAGCCTTAAAAATTTTTTCGGCAACATAATCTGACAACAAAAGAGAGGTTTAAATATGGATTGGCAAAAGCTTTGGAACGATATAACGACTTTTTTTTCGAACAATTGGCTTAACATGATTTGGTTCGTGCTGGCGCTTGTGCTCGGCATAATTCTGATTAAGATTATATGCGGCTTGCTTTCAAAGGGACTTGCAAAAAAAATGGACCGCATTGTGAGCAATTTTATCGTGGTAATCGTCAAGTTTTGTCTGTGTATGGTGCTTGTTTTCGTGCTTGCGGGCATCATGAACATCAACACGACGGGACTTGTCGCGGTCATCAGCGCCGCGGGACTCACGCTGTCGCTGTCGTTGCAGGACAGTCTCAGCAACGTGGCGAGCGGTATGCTGATTGTGTCGCAAAAGCCTTTTAAGGAAAAGGATTACGTCGAAATAGACGGGGTGGGCGGTCAGATAACGCGCATAGGCGTGTTTACCACGGAGCTGGTCACGTTCGACAACCGCAAAATTACCCTGCCCAACCGCTCCGTAACCGCAAGCCCGATAGTCAATTACGACGCTATGCCCACGCGCCGCGTTGACATAAAGTTCAAGGCTTCGCTTTCTTGCGAGATTGACAAAATCAAAGCCGAGTCGGAAAAGATTATTTACGAGGACCCGAGAACCCAAAAGGGCAGCTTCACCATTGTGGTGGACAATCTCGACGGCGGCGTCGCCTTTGTCATCAAGTATTGGGTAGATACGGCGGATTATTGGGACAGCCTTTTTCTCAACAACGAAAAAATATTCAAGATGCTTCAAAAGCTGGACGTCGCGCTAAACGTGTCGGCGGTGCGTCTTTTGGAGGACAGGCTTTCCGAAAAGAAAGGCGAGGACAAGACGGCGTTCTGAATACGAACAGTCAAAAAAATCCGGAGTTGACAATGAAAATCAGATTCAAAAAAAATTCCATGACCTGGGTGCATCTGGGCGTGGGAATCGCGCTGCTTGCTTTGATTGTGCCCCTTGCAATCATATATCTGCCGTCGCCGCAGAATTACGTGGTCTGCGCTTTCGCTTTCGTCGCGCTTGTGGCGGAGGAAATTTACCGCTACGTCAAAACGGGCATATACAAGGATGTGGTGGTGACTGAAAGCTACGTGGAGGAGCGCGGACTATTCAAAAGCAGACGCATAGATTTCAGGGATGTGGGAACAATAGGCGAAATCAGTTCGGTATACACCAATTCCTCCCGCGCGCAGTATTTTGTGACCACCGACGTGTACAAGAAAAAAATAGAGAGCGCGGCAGAGCTTGACAAGACGACAAGCATAGTTTTCGACGCGTCGGCAAAGAGCGTCAGAGCCTTCGAGGAGCTTATACGCTGCGGCGTGAAAAAAGAACCGGAGCTTACCGATTGAGCGAAAAACCTTATTTAACCTACAATGCAACAAGGACGCTTTGGCGGCGTCCTTTTTTTTACAATTTTTGCGATTTGTTTGCATCGACCATTTTTTTGAAATAAATAACCAACCTGTCATAAATATCGCTCAAATCCTGTTGTTCGGCGTCAGTAAGCGCAACGTTGAGAGTGTCGGCAAGATGTGAACACACTTTTTTGCGGTGAATACCGATTTTCCGCTTTCCTTCTTCCGACATTCTTACATAAACGAATCTTTTGTCGTCCTTTTTTCTGAATCTTTCAATCCAACCTCTGTCTTCCAGATTTTTTATAATCGGAGACAGATTAGTCGGCAAAATAGGAATCGTTTTGACAAGCTCGTTCATGGACATTTCGCCTTTGTTGTTGACGTAACCAACGATATTCCCTTGCAGAATATTGAAATTTTCTTCGTCTAAAGGGGTACCGAGTTTAAAATCCACGTACTCGTTATACAACATATCGTGAAAGGTCATTTTATTTTTCAATTCTTCATAAAAATTTGCGTTATGCATAGTCAAGCTCCGTTTATTAGTAAAAAATCTTATAGTTATTATAATTCAAAAATATTTTAATTTTGTGTTGACAAAACAAAAATGATGATATATAATATAATTATATTCAATATAATTATATATTGAATAAATAATTTATCGGAGGCTTATTATGAAAAGCAAAAGAAGACTGATGGTTTTGGCATTGTCGGTTTTAATATGTCTTGTTGTTGCAATGACTTTAACCGCCTGTCAACAATTCTGTACCGTTACGTTCAAGGAAGAGGGTATTTCTTCTCAAACGGTGTTTAAGGGAGGCAAGGCCACCGAGCCTTTGACGGTTCGACAAGGTATGCGCGTCGTGTGGTATACGGATGAGGCGTTGACGTGTGTCTTTGATTTCGACGACGTTATTGAAAAAGACGTCACTCTTTATCCGAAGTGGATTTCGACCGCGCCCGAAACGATAAAAGTTACATTTAAAAACAACGGAAACGTGATAGGGACTTTGTCTGTCGTCAAAGGAGAAAAATTCAATCCCGTATTTCTTTCGGCAAACAACAAAACGCTTGAAGGCTGGCAAATAGAAGGGGAGTCGGAATTGTTCGACTTTGAAACGGGCGCATGGCAGGATGTTACTTTGGTAGCTGTGTGGAGTGATACGCGAGAGTTGGTAAGCGTTACTTTTAAATGTGACGACGAAATAAACTTAGAAGTCGGCTCGGGCGGCAAAGTGGTTGCTCCTTGGGTTGCAGAGAAGGAGGGGTATGAGTTCAAAGGTTGGTATGCTTCCGATTCCGAGCAGCCGTTTGATTTTGAAAACTCTATCGTAGAAACCGATTTGGTGCTCAACGCGCGCTTTGAAGAAAAAAGCTATACCGTTACTTTTCTTGACCGGGACGGCGATGAATTGCAAAAAGTCACTGTCAAACACGGAGGGAATGCGCTTGTGCTTGCAGATGTGCCCGACCATGACGAGCCTTATTTTTATAGTTTCAACGGCTGGGAGAGCGAATCGGATTTGACAGAAGTGGTCGGCGACGCCGTAGCCACGGCGAGTTACGACGCGAATTATTTACCCGAAGAGATGCTTGCTTTTGATTTAAGGCACGACGGGACTTACGCCGTGCGCTTGAAGGATAAAACCGAGCGGGACTATTCGCATTACAACATTGCGGAATATTGCGTGCTTCCCGAGACGTACAACGGCAAACCTGTCACTATGGTGCAAAACAGGGGGTTTATGCCCGAATATGCGTATGTATTCGACGGCGAAATTCATCTGCTTGTTCCGCATACGTACAAAATTGTTGGCGGACAGGCTTTTGAACGTTTTAACGGAGTGGAAATCGTTCTTGCTGAAGGAGTAAGAGAAATCTGGAACAGAGCATTCGGTGATCAGACGTACAAAAATGTAAAGCTGGTGCTGCCTTCGTCGTTGACATTGATTGAGTATTGGTCGATTACTTTCGGTCATTTTCAAATCGAGCTTGCAGACGGAGCAAAGTATATCAGCGACGAAAAGGGGATTTGGACGGCAGACCGTAAAGAGCTGTGTTACATACATAATCGAGACTTGATAAGCGATTTTACCGTCCCCGAAGGTACTGACTATATCGCGCCGGCAGTATTTGCATATACCGGTTTGGAAAACGTGACTGTTGAAGGCGCTTTGACCGGTATAGGAGGCGACAATTTTTTAGACAGCAGTCTGCAAAGCATTGTATTCATGGATACGGTGGAAAGAGTTGAAAGCGGAGAGGACACTGATTACAATCTCAATTATTGGATTGAAGATGATATTGAAAGACATTTGTTGGGACAAGCGTTTTGGTATTCCGCAAGTTTTCAACAACTTTCGATTGAAAATTTCGTTTTGCCTAACGGTTTAAAGCATATCGGGCAGGGCTGTTTCTCCAATGCCAATGTTGTTGAAATCAATCTTGACGGTATTGAACATATAGGCAGGGGAGCGTTTGCTTATGTAATGGAAGGCGTGCCTGTCCTTAAAAGCGTGTCGGTAACAAACAGCGACGAATATTATTCTCACGAAGGCGTTTCTCTCGTGGCTCGCGGTGCCGGCGCCCAAGGCGGAGATATGCTAATGATGTATGCCACTGCCAATCAGACCGTGACGGAATACGCGATTCCTTCATCTGTTACTACGATAGACAGCTTCTCCATGACAGTAAAATATCTGACAAAACTTACAGTAAACGAAGGGTGTTTGGAAATATTGGGAAGAGCGATAGATTTTGTCCCGCAGGTTCCCGGTCAGCCCGGACCTGCCGCTACTGTAGAGCTGCCGTCTTCACTGAAAAAGATTACTGATGTTCTTCCAATGGATTATTGGGGATACAACGATGTTTCAAGCACTACGGAACCGGCTATCGCATTGTGGCACGGAAGACTTGTTTTCGCAAAAGATTTCAAAGTCGAAGAGATAAACCCCAGAGCGATATCCGTTCTTAAACAGTATTCGGAAGAAAGCTTTGTGATACCCGCCTCCGTGACGAAGTTCGGCGACGGTTTCGGAGCAAACAATTATTTGGTGAAAAATTTTGAAGTGGAGCAGGGTAACGAATCTTTTGTAGCTTTCGGAGGGTGGCTTTATAAAAAGCTTTCTCCGACTAAACTGCGCCTGGTCGCAGTGCCTTGCCTGACGGAGCAAATCGTTGACGGCAAGCTGGTTTTTCCCGAAACCGACGGATATACTCTCACCGAAATAGGAGATTATGTTTTTAGTAGTTTTACAACAAATGAGTTTAGGGGAGTGTCCGGTATAAAAGATGTAGAAATCCCTCAAGGCGTAGAAAGCGTGGGAATTATGGCTTTTTCCAACTGTAATGAACTTAGGTGCGTAGAATTGCCCGAATCGTTGCGTGAACTCAAAACGGGTGCCTTTCAATATTGCAGAGCTTTGGAAAAAGTCGTATTCAAAAATGACTTGACTCCCATCCTCGGCAGAGTATTTAAAACGGAAAAAGGATATTTGACAAAAAGTGTTTTTTATGATTATTACGGCTATTACGACGAGGAACTTGACAGTTTTATCGAAATTGAAGGATTGCCTGAAAATTGCAAAATTTACGTGCCGGACCAATCCTTTGGGGCTTACAGAACTTCTTTTGGAAAACACGCCATGCAGGAAGACGGAGTCGATACTTATTCCGATAAAATTTTCAGACTCAGTGAAATGTCCGCTGCCTGACACAGGTGCGGCGGCGCTTGATATGATTAAAGGCTGTCTGTTTACGACAGCCTTTTTCTATGAAAGGGAACATAAAAAAAGGGCGCGCCCCTATATTCGCACCCGATTTTTTGATTTCTTTCCGCTTCCGTCGGATAAAATAATTTCTCCGAAATTGTGTAGTTTTTTTGGAAGGTGCGAAATAAAATCATTCCCCGCATAGACCTTTGTAAAGGTTTTTACATTAATAAAATGCTCCGAAAGGTCTGTTTGTTTCGCTTTTTCTCAATATTTCACAAAATTTTTCGCATTGCTTCAAAAAAGCGGTCAATCCCGCCCGAAAACGGGGGGCATTTTGCGCTTATGCTCGTTTTTTCTGAAAATATCGTCGATTTTTTTCTTTGTTTCGGGAGAGGCTTTGCCGAACAGGATATAATCGTCGATTTCGGCATAGCTCATACCCAGCTCCTGCTCGTCGGTCTGTCCTTCCCAAAGTCCCGCGGAGGGTTTTTTGTCTATGATGGACTGCGGCGCGTCAAGATACCGCAGAAAGTCATACACTTCCCGCACGGTCAGGTCTCCTATCGGATTGAAATCGTAGCCGCCGTCCCCCCATTTGGTAAAATATCCCATGGTGTTTTCGCTTTTGTTGCCCGTACCTGCGACAAGGCAGCCTTCCGTCTGCGCGACAAGATATAACGTCGTCATTCTCAGGCGGGGATTTACGTTTGCCGAAGATTTTTTTACCGTTTCCGCGTCGGAATCGTTTATTGCGTTTCGGGCGGCGAGAGTCAAGGCAAGCTTTGCCTGAGTTATGTCTACAATTCGGGTTTCTATTCCGAATTTTTCCGCCAGCCTTTTGGCGTCCTCCGAGTCTGTGGTGTAGTTCTGTCTGCTTTCGCAGGGCATTATTACGCCGATTGTCTTTTCGGGACAGGCGGCTTTGCACAGTATCCCCGTCAGCGCGCAGTCTTTTCCGCCGCTGTTGCCGAACACAACGCCTTTTGCGCCGCAGGATGCGACAATATTTTTAATCCAGCTTACTCTTGCTTCCTTTTCCTTTGCCCAGTCTCTCATGTCAGTCTCCTTTCTTTTCGTTTCTTGATTTTATTGCCAGCCACACCGACAAAACCTGAATATCCGCGGGGCTGACTCCGCTTATTTCGCTTGCGCGCAGCAGATTTTCCGGCATAATTTTGTTGAGCTTTGTCGCGGCTTCCGTTTTAAGGCCTTTGATTTGCGTAAAGTCCGTCCCGCGCGGCAGCTTTTTTGCTTCCAGCGCCGCTTGGGATTTCATCTGCGCTTCCGCTTTGGCGATGTACCCCGCGTACTTTATTTCCGTTTCAAAGCTTTCCAACTCGTTTTTGGGTATGTCGGAAAAAAGTCCCGCGTTTACAAGCATTTCCGCGCGCACGGCGGGGCGTTTCAAAAGCGCCGAAACCGTCGCGCCCGTTTCCGTCGGATTTTCCTTCGCCTCGAAAAGTATGCGGTTTGCGGTTTTTGCGTCCAGCGTTTTTTCCGCAGTCTTTTTCATGCCCTCCAATCTTTTTAAGCGACCGATAAATTTCTCGTATCTTTCGTCGTCCACAAGCCCGATTTCGCGCCCTGTCGGCGTGAGCCTGAGGTCGGCGTTGTCCTGACGCAGCAAAAGACGGTGCTCCGCGCGCCCCGTCATCATCCTGTAAGGTTCGTCCACTCCCTTTGCGGTTATATCGTCAATCAGCACGCCGATATATGAGCTGTTGCGGCTTAAAACAAAGGGGGGCTTGCCCCGAACAAGCCGCGCGGCGTTTATGCCCGCGACAAGTACCT